>AUXO011192580.1_pt1 | contig 34864 bp, 32 predicted proteins | sample 768731 | NCBI WGS metagenome assembly AUXO01 (sample SAMN02715735, study PRJNA202380) | gut metagenome | biome: sheep rumen | host: Ovis aries | place: New Zealand: Palmerston North
AAAAATCTCTTACAAGCTATAAGATATGTTGATCTAGTAATTCCTGAAGAAACATGGGAACAAAAAAATACGGACGTTAAGGAATTTAAAATAGATACTTTTGTGATAGGGGACGATTGGAAGGGAAAGTTTGACTTTTTGATGGAACAAGGGGTGGAGGTCGTATATTTACCACGAACACCAGAAATTAGTACTACGCAAATAAAATCAGAGCTAAAAAATGGTGGTTGTCTAAAACTCTAGTGCTGTATTTGAACAGGTACTATCAGTTTATATATGTTTTTTAAGAGTGTTGACTAATTAAGATATATATACTGGGATTATAGGTGGTAATTATGACTAAATCAAAATTCGATGAAGTGTTTAAAGTAATGAAAAAGAGTGCTCCAAATCTTTTGTTGGGGGCTGGATTTAATAATGGAGTAATAAATGGAAAAGGTGAGAATTTACCGTTTGGACAAGAAGTGGCAAATGATTTATATTGTCAACTATTGGAAAATAATGTTTCCCTAGCTATAGATGGTGAATTAAGAAAGGAAATATCGCAACAAAAGGATTCTTTACTAGATGTTTGTGATTATCTTGATATCTATCAATTACGTAGTGCACGTGATGATTATTTAACACAGAAGTTTAAGGGAGCACATGTCATAGACAATGATGACTGGCATTTACTTCTTAGTACTTATTATTGGCCTTATATTTTTACATTAAATATAGATGAATTTGTAGAATATATATATGCTAAGAATAAACAAGAACTTAGTGTATGGGAATATTCGGGTAAAGTGACTTTTGATGATACAAAAAATATTCTAGTAAAATTGCATGGTTCAGTTACACATCCAGAAAATGGTTATGTGTTTAGCTCACATGAATATGATAGCTTTGTAAATGATAATGGAGGATCTTTAAGAGAATTCGGAAATCAATTTATGCAACGTGACTTAATAATGATTGGCACTGAATTTAATGAGAAGGATTTAGAAATTATTGTGAATCAATATGAAAATCTGTATAGCAGTAATTATAAAAGAAGTTTATTTATCATTTCGCCGAAATTAAGGAATTCACATCTAAAAGCTCGTATAAGCCAGAATTCAAGGTGGCATTTTATTCAAGCTGGTGCGGAAGAATTCTTTACCGAGATGAGAAAATATATTTGCGTATCTAATGATTTAAAACAAAATTTACGTGAACACGGATGTGTTTTTTTAGACGAAGTTCCAATAGATAAACAAAATAATTATTATATATATCAGGGGAGAGAATCTAGATATGTAGATTTCTTAAAAAATATTGATATAAAACATCCACAGAATAAAGAATGGCTTAAAAATATACATGAGTGTAAAAATATTTCATTTTCAGTCTTTTATGGTGAAAGCTATACTGGAAAAACTTGTTGTGCTCGTAGATTGTTGACAGACTTGTATCAAGAAGGTTTTATAGCTATAGAATTAAATAAAATTAGCGATAGTGTACTCCGGTTGCTTTCAAAATTCTTATTGCAAGGAGGAACAGAAATCGATGTTGCAATTTTAATAGACAATTCAGCTTATGAATATGAGCGTATTGTTAAATTTGTTAATGAAATGCAAAGTAGATTGCATAAAATAATTATTATTTTTGTGGATGATACAATTAATCATCGTGTTAAACGTTACGTGTTAGAAAATTACAGTTATTTTTTTGAATATAATATTAAATCGTATATGTCTAATTTGTTAGCAAAAGAAATATATGCTAAATTATCAAAATACAATAGATTAGGACATTTTTTAAAATTGGTACCAAATGATAGGAATGCTAATAATGCTAAATATAAAGGATTAATATTAAAGAAAATAAATGAAACAGATGATGTAATAGATGCATTGTTTTATGCTACGGAGGGAACTGACTTCAAGGAACATTATGAGGTTTGGTCAAATAATCATGCAACAATGAGTGGGTATAATGTATTAAAAGCATTGACTTTGCTCAGATTGTTGGGCGTTACATCGGTATCATTAACACTGTTGTTGGCTGTTGGGAAAATCTATGACAAAAGATTTACAATTAGACAATTTCAAAGAGGATTTTCGGATGTTATACTATTGAAAGATGGAAAGTGTAAAGTTATTCGCAGTAGAATAATTAAGTCTGTAATTAATGATTTTTCCGATATAGAGGTATCAAAAATTATTTGCGTCGCAGCTGATTACTACAAGCCGCATGATGAATATGTAAACAATGAGGAAGAACAAAATTTCGAAAAGATATTAAAAACAAAAGAAATTGTTGCTCTTAAAGTGCTCGATATAACGGAAGTATATAATCTTTTTAAGGATTTAGAAAGTAAAGGTGGTTCTATAGCAAGCTTAAGTTATTTTAGAATTCAATATGGTATTGCAGCCCAATTGAATAATGATTTTAGTGAAGCAGATAATCAATTTAGTTATGCAATAAAAATAAATCCGACATCATATAAAATTAAACACGCCGATGCAAAAAATCAAATGGAATGGGGGATATACTTAATTGGCAGAGGCTTGCGAGGAAATAATAAATTTCAGAATGGATTAACAAAAATGAGAGAGTTAATAAATAATGTAAGGTATGTAAGTAATCTTAGTTATTCAATTCATGCTTATATCGATATGAGCCTTAAATATGCAAATGTTACGGGAGAGAAAATTGATTCAACTGAAATTTTGTTTATGGTTACTAGATTAGAAAAGGTATTGTCTGGTTCGCCAGATAATAGGTTGGTAAAATGTGCCGAGAAACTCAGATCTTATTGTTCGCAGAATGATATGCATTCTTTGAGTAGACAAATAAATAAAGCAATATTATCAATAAGAAACAATGTTTTTGTGGATAGTGGAGAAGGAATATGATGTATGCTTTTTCAATACGGAAATTTGAGACATAGAAAAACTCTCACTAAAGTGAGAGCTTACAAAGTTGATTTGATTAGCTAGTGTCACACTAATTTGATGTAGAATTTGATATGTTTGAGAATAATGCTTTCATGAAATTGCGATGCTTATAGAGGACGCGCACAATGAGCACTCTGTTATCTTCTTTTCGATAGAATATGACATAGTTATGAGATTGTATAAAACGATAATCATTGTTAATAGATATCAATGTATTCAGTGGTGCGCCTCTGTCTGGGAAATTATCAAGTGATTTGATGGCATCCATGATATCAATCATTATCTTCTTTGCAGATTGAGGGTTATGAAGATTGTCCTCTATATGTATTTTGATGGACTCTAAATCCTCATAGGCACGGTGTGATATCTCTACATTCATTTGAGTCCCAGCCGCCTTTCGGCTTCGTCTACGGATAAGCAACCTTGAACTTTAGCGGATAGTTCTCCTTCGGCCAAGGCAGAGAGCAGCGCAAGGCTGGCCTGATTCTTTTCATATTCATCGATATCCATGATTACATATCGGCCACGTCCATTTTTAGTAAGAAAGACAGGGGCACCAAGTTCTACATCATTGAGAACTGCATTGTAGCTGCGTAGGTCTGAGATAGGCTTGATAACTGGCATTATAATCACTCCTCTTTTTATTGCTGTTTATATTATAGTAATTTATTACGATGAATGCAACAGCAAAATTAGAAAGTGTGGGATTATAAGGCAAAAATGGCTTGTTATGGATAATTTATAGGCTTTTTATGGGGGAAAAAATGAAAGAATTCAGGAATAATTATTTAATGCATGTGATTTCTAAGCTTGAGTCAGTAGAGTGTGATAAAGCAGGCTTGCATATATCTTACAATACAGTAATGGCTGTATTGACAGATGTTTTTGCAGATATACGCAGGTTAAATGGCAAGGTATTCTTCATCGGTAATGGTGGTAGTGCAGGTATATCCATGCATATGACCACGGATTTTTTGAAGAATGGACGGGTTCGCACTCATAGTATGCATGATCCTGCTACATTAACTTGTCTAGCTAATGACTATGGCTATGAGAATGTCTTTAGTAAGCAATTGGAAATGGCAGCTGAAGAGGGCGATATGCTTGTTGCCATTTCCAGCTCTGGTCGATCGGAGAATATTCTTCGAGCTGTGCATGTAGCACGAAATATGGGATGTCATATAGTAACGTTTTCTGGCTTTGCGGTAGATAATCCCTTACGCAAGTTGGGAGATTTCAATGTTTATGTGCCTTGCGATTCTTACGGTATAGTAGAATCGATTCATCAGTTAATCTTACAGCAGATTGTTGATGAATTGATGGAGCGGAAAAATTAAGACAGGGAGGTTTTTGGGGATGAAAAGTATAGTTACTGGTGGTTGCGGTTTTATAGGTTCGCATATTGTGGACAGGCTTCTGGCAGAAGGGCATGAAGTCATAGTCATTGATAACTTTAGTACTGGCCGTTTAGAAAATTTGGCACAGCACAAGGATGAGAAGCGTTTGACCATTGTGCAGACGGATATTTGTGATTATGAGAAAATTGTACCATTATTTGAAGGCGTGGACTGGGTTTTTCATATGGCAGCCTTGGCAGATATCGTGCCAAGCATACAACGGCCACTGGATTATTTCCATTCGAATGTTGATGGTACGTTTTCTGTATTGCAGGCTGCAAAGGAATCAGGGGTTAAGAAGTTTCTTTATACAGCGTCTTCTTCCTGCTATGGTATACCGGAGCATTTTCCTACAGATGAAAAGGCAGATATTCACCCGGAATATCCTTATGCACTGACAAAACGTTTAGGAGAAGAATTGGCATTGCATTGGGCACAAGTCTACAAACTGCCGGTGGTTTCGTTGTGCTTGTTCAATGTTTATGGCCCTCGCTCTCGCACAAACGGAACATATGGTGCGGTCTTTGGTGTATTCCTTGGGCAGAAGCTGGCTGGCAAACCTTATACTGTTGTCGGCAGTGGTGAACAAACCCGTGATTTCACTTATGTGACTGATATCGTTGATGCTTTTGTGACTGCAGCAAAATCGGATAATCCTGAGATTATCGGTCAACGATTCAATGTCGGTAGTGAACATACATATTCCGTGAATCGACTAGTGGAGCTCTTAGGTGGAAAGGATGCAGAGATTGTGCATATCCCCAAGCGTCCTGGCGAACCAGACTGCACATGGGCAGACACAAAGAAAATAAACAATATGCTGAATTGGCATCCGCAGGTCACGTTGGAGGAAGGCGTACAGCATATACTTGATAACATCGATTATTGGCGACAAGCTCCTGTTTGGACGGCTGATACCATCAAGGATGCTACTGCAGATTGGTTTAAATATTTGAGTAAATGAGGCGCAATATGGCAACGGAAAGCAGAAAGATAGTTAAACTTGAAGATTTTGCTTCTATACGTGAACAGTTACGTAATGATGGTAAGACAGTAGTTCTTTGCCATGGAGTATTTGATTTAGTGCATTACGGTCATATAGAGCATCTGCAGGAAGCAAAGGCTCAGGGAGATGTGCTGGTAGTTTCTGTTACGGCTGCCAAATATGTAAATAAAGGACCAGGCAGACCTTACTTTAGCGATCAGCAACGATTGAGATTTCTAGCAGAGTTAGAGTGTGTGGATTATGTCATTTTATCTGAGGCTGTGACTGTGCATAAAGTAGTTAAGATTGTCCAGCCTAATATTTACGTCAAGGGACAGGAATATGCAGATGCAGGTGCAGATGTTACGGGGAATATCGGACCGGAACAGCAGATAGTGGAACAGTATGGTGGACGTATTTACTTTACTCAAGGAGAAGTTTATAGTTCTACGAAACTTCTAAATACATGTTTGGGTGCAATTTCTGAGGATGTAGCCAATGTTTCACGAGAATTGCAGAAAAAGTACGGCGTAGACATAGCGGTTCAAGTGCGGAGAATTGTGGACAGCTTTGCAAGTTTAAAGGTGCTTGTTGTCGGTGACATAATTATTGATGAATATGTTTTTTGTAAGGTGCAGGGGTTGACGACAAAAGATGCGGCCATGTCCACCCGCTATGATTTTAAGGAGCGATATGCAGGAGGTTCGTTGGCCATTGCCAGACACATAGCAAATTTTGCCGGGCAGGTAACGCTGCTTTCTATGATGGGGCATGATGATGATATAGCAGAATACATTTTGAATAAGATGTCACCAGTAGAGTGCCGTATTGTTCAGGATAATAGTTTTGTTACCCCGGTTAAAAAGAGATATTTGAAGCGGCATGTTATAAGGCAGGAATATGAAAAACTGTTTTCAGTAAATCGATTGCTTGATATTGACGGAATGCGCAAAGTTGATTACACTAACTTCTACCGTAATTTGGAAGAGTTGCTTCCTAACTATGACTTAGTTGTTGTCTGTGATTATGGGCATGGACTCATTGACAATAACTCTATTAGGTTACTAGAGGAAAAAAGTAAATTTTTGGCTCTTAACGTGCAGACTAATTCTTCTAATCATGGTCACAATATAATTACTAAATACCATCGCGCAGATACCTTTGTGGTAGATGAGCAAGAACTAAGAATGCCATATGGACAAAGCATAGCTGGTAATGGGGAGCTATTAAGCAGCCTTTGCCATGATTTAAATGCAAACATGGGCTGGGTTACCATGGGAGCTATAGGCGCTATGGGACAGGCTGAGGAAAAGCAGGTACAATTACCGGCGGTTACCCTACACGTAAAGGATACAGTAGGAGCCGGGGATGCGTTCTATGCTATAGCCGCATTATGTGCTGTGAGCCATGCACCAGTGGATGTTTCTACTTTGTTGGCCAATATAGCTGGTGCTATAAAAGCAAATATGGTTGGCAATTCACAATCGGTGGCTAAAGTTGATTTGTTAAAATTTCTAAGTACGGTTTTGAATGTATGATTGAGAGGAAACGCAATGTTGGCTGAAAATATTGAGGACGTGCTGAGTTTTTCACGTATGCATCCGGTACTTGTTTGTTATGGAGCAGCCGATCATGGTCATATGGTCAGATTCTTTTTGGAGATGCATGGGTTTATAATCAATGCTTTTTGGATTACAGATTCGGTAAACATAGGCGCAGAACGCAATGGCGTACCATTGCGCTCTGTGGAACAAATATCAAAAGTACCGCCTGATTGTGGTATACTGTTATCTTTGTATGAAAGACATCAGCCAGGAGTAAAAGATATATTGCTTAGAAAAGGCGCAAAAGAAGATCAAATTTGTATCCTTCCAGATTTGCTTCAGCATGAAATGCACAGGCATTTTCTTGTAAAGAAACGGTTAGATATATTGTCAGGAAAATTAAGAAGTCAATCAATAGAAGACGAGGAATTTTCACAACGGGCAAGCAAAATGCTTGCTAAATATCAAAATATTAGTTGCCGTTTTTTTGCGGTTTGGCGTTTGGGGTGTTATGCCTTGTGGTTGGCTCAGGCATATGCTAGACGTAATAAAAAAGATAATGCTTTTTGGTTATTCTTCCCAGTAGCGCATGAAGATAGGCCGGAACAAGAATTGCGCGGAGCAAATGGATATTTGCTTACGTTATTGAAAATTGATGGAGCTGAGGTACTTTCAGAGAAAAACTTGGCTTTTTGGCAGTATATGTATAAACATCATAAGGATAAATTTTTATTTCAAGATGAATATGAATACATGACATGGTCGGGTGAGTTCTTTGATCACTACAAGGAAATTCCTATTTATGAAAGTATACTGAGTTTTTCAGCAGAAGAACATATGCGAGGAGAGGATGAACTAAATTCAAGAGGTATCAAAAAACCATATGTTTGTATATCAAATCGTGATTCGGCATTTTTGCAGGCAGAAAAGCAATGTAGCAAAAAAGATTTTAGGGATAAGTACAGGAACTCTGATATTGAGACACATTCTTTAGCAATTGATTATTTGCATGAACAGGGGATACAGGCTGTGCGTGTGGGGGCTTTAGTTGAAAAAGAGTGGGGACATGATAACTTGATTGATTGCACGGAGGATAAGCGCAACGAATTTTTGGATGTTTATCTAAACAGTGAAAGTAGGTTCTTTGTTTCTGATTTGTCTGGTATAATGACTTTTGCCTTGCTTTGTGCAAAACCTCTTGTTGTATTAAATGTCCCATGTATTACATATCGCTATGATCTTATGGTTTTTTATCGTACAGATAGAGATTTAGCTATATATAAAAAGCTTTGGGATAAGCGGCATAATCGCTTCCTTACAGTGAGGGAAATGCTGGATTATGAGGTTAATATAGCAACACAGGAAAAAAATGGTGTGGCTGCCGTTATCAGATATTATCAGGAGCATGATATTTTGCCGATTAATAATACTGCAGAGGAGATAAGGTCAGTTGTTCAGGAAATGAATCAAAGAATAGATGGAACTATGGTGTATGATTCTCTAGATAAGGAACTTCAAGCAAGATATCGTGAAATTGTTGATAACTATCCTCTTGGTGAATCGTTACTTGCTGATTGGAGCATGGGAGCAAAATTCTTAAGGGATAATCAATGGCTTCTTGATTGATAGAATGTATTAACTATTTTTTTCTTATAATTAATTTTTACGTATAAGAGGCGGGGGAGGCAATGCAGTTAGCTATATGGGGGACAGGAAGTGTAGGTAGAAAGGCATACGCGGCTTGTTCTGATGTGCATGAAGTAGTTTGTTTTCTGGACAGTCATCCACGTAGCGATTACTTTTATGGATTGAATGTATTTGACTATCAGGAATTCTGTGCACGCTTCTCAAGACTGAACAGACCGATGATTGTCATAGCCAGCATAAATTACCTGCATGAGATAGGAGAACCTCTTAAAGACCTTGGCTTGCAGGAAGGAAAGGATTTTGTGCCATTCTATGATTTTTTACAGGTATTTTATTATAGTTGGTGGCGGCGTTCATTTCCAGAAGAGATTGTGCATAGAGCATTTAAAAAGCTTAAAGGTGAACGCCAAGCTATATTTTTTTATGGCAACTGTCAAATGGCACCCCTAGCTGAGATAATGGCATGTAATAAAGCCTTTAGTGAAAAGTATATACCGGTGGTCATGCCATTCGTTTGTTGCAGTAATAATGAAATCCCATTTTTGTACGAAAGGATATGGGAAGACTGTACGGGGTTAGTAGCTCAATGGGTTTCTGATGATAATCGTTTTGGTGGTAGATTGTCTACAAGAAAAATACTGGAACAGCTACCAAAGAGCGCATATTTTCATCGTTTTCCTAATATATATTTTAAAGGCTATTTTCCTCAGACTTATAGTATAGAAGGAGCAGAGAAAATGCCAACTGACCTTGAACCACCAAGGGCATTCCTATGGGGAGACCATGTAGTGGATACATTAGTATCTGAGGGGGGGGACAGCAGATGGAATCATGGCTAGAATATGGTCGTTGGATATTTGGTCTGAATCGGAGATTGTTGACAAGTCAGAGCAATCCTTGAAGGAGATGGCAAGACGTGAACAGCATTGTGCTATAAAGATAGTAGATTATTTGTGTAAGTATTATCGTGAACGACAGCTTTTTTATGCACCTAATCACCCGGTAAATGAAGTTCTTATAGAAGCAGCAAGACGATTATTATCTGTTCTTGGATTTGATAGTGATAACATGCTAGATGAGAAATTGCTGATAGCAGAGCCCATGCTGAAATTGCAAGATGCTACTGTATATCCAGCAGTCATCAAGGCACTGAAACTTCGAGAATATGAGCAAGACTATCTGGCAAATTCACAGGTTTGGAATTTTCATGGAGATTTCATGAAATTTCAAAGGGAGTATCTGCGCTGGCGTTGGAAAATTTAGGGAATGGAGGTTTTGCTTGTGACCGAGAATATCAGGATGGATTCTCATAAACTGATTTATCATCCACAAGCTGTCACGGAATGGCTTCAGACAGGAGATGCATGGCCCATTGAGATAGAAATTTCTCCTAGTGGTGCATGCAATCATCGTTGTATTTTCTGCGCAGTTGATTATGTAGGTTATCAGCCGGATTTTTTGGAAAAAGATGTAATTCTTAGGGATATCCGTTTTCTGACTAATAAAGGTCTTAAAAGTGTAATCTGTTCTGGTGAAGGAGAGCCACTTTTGAATAAGAATTTGCCAGATATTGTGAATGGCATAAAGGCTTGTGGTGTGGATGTAGCGATGTCTTCAAATGCCGTATTATTGACAGAGGAAATAGTGCAAGAGTGTTTGAATTCCTTCACATGGGTGCGCTTTAGTGTGGCAAGCACGGAACATAAGTCCTATTATGCTATTCATCGCGGACGTCCTCAGGATTTGGACTTGGTGTTGAAGAATATTGATTATGCGGTGCAGTATAAACGTGAACATGGATTATCTACGACTATAGGTGTACAGTGCCTTTTGATACGTGACAACCTATCGCAGGTTGTCGAGCAGGCAAGGATATTACGTGAACTTGGTGTAGATTATTTTACAATAAAACCCTATTCACAGCATTTACATAGTCAAAACCATATGAGGGTTGATTACAGCGATTTGCAAGCACTGGAAAATGAACTACAGGATTGCGAAACAGATGATTTTAGGGTCTACTATCGAGCAAATGCTATACAGAAGGTGCATAAGATGAAGTTGTATAAAGAGTGTTTAGGACTTCCTTTCATGACGCACATAGATGCGAAAGGAAATGTCTGGCCTTGTATAGCACATTTGGGCGTTAAAGAGATGAATTACGGCAATATTTATGAACATACTTTTGAGGAAATATGGCGTAGTGAGCGGAGAAAAAAAGTGATGCATCGCATAAATGGTTCAGATATCAACACCATTTGCAGGGAGGCATGCCGTTTAGATGAGATTAATAAATATCTGGATGAATTGAAGCATCCAGGGATGCATGTGAATTTTATATGATCATACAGCAAAGAGATATGGGAGACAGGAAAAATATGGAGACAAAAGCAACACCTTACAGTAATTTGAAGATTTTCCATCATGCTGAGTTGTTGCAGAAACTCAAGGCTGGCGAGCGAGTGGCACCAATCTATGTGCGCATCAAGCCCACTAATATCTGTAATGAGAATTGCTACTATTGTCATTATAAGAATTCTTATCTTCAGCTTGGAAACTATCAGCCACAGGATATGATTCCACGAGAAAAGATGCTGGAGATTGTAGACGATTTAGCCGAAATTGGTACTAAGGCAGTGACTTTTTCAGGTGGTGGCGAACCAACTATTTATCCTTATATCAATGAGACATTGCAACGTGTATTGGAGAATGGACTAGATTTGGCCATTATATCCAATGGTACGAAACTAACAGGTGAAACGGCAGAGCTATTAGGACATGCGAAATGGGTACGGCTTTCCATAGATTCCAGCAATGCCAAGCTTTATGCGGATACACGGGGAGTCAAGGAGGAGCTTTTTAAGCAACTTTGTCAGTATATCGAAGCCTTTGCAAAGCAGAAAGATGAGACATGCGAATTGGGTGTAAATTATGTGGTAAGTAATCGAAATCATGGTGATGTATTGGAAATGGCTCAGCTAATGAAGTCATTAGGTGTGAATCATGTAAAATTTGCACCAGTAATGGGCAATGATTCAGAAACGTATCATGCCCCGTTCAAGGCGCAGGTAATGACAGATCTGGAAAAAGCTAAAGAGCTGGAGGATAGTCATTTTCGAGTAATAGATTTGTATACAAGTGATATGAGGCGGTGGGAAAGTGGTATTATCGCTTTTGACCGTGCATATACACAATGTTGGATGAAGGAATTACATTGTATAATTGCAGCTGATCAAAGGGTTTATTATTGTCAAGATAAAGCCTATTTACCGAATGGTGTAGTCGGAGATTTACATGAACGCAGGTTCAAGGATGTCTGGTTTGCACAGGAAACTACGCAACTTTTTAAGAAATTTGATGCACATAAAATCTGTGCAGAACACTGTGTGCATGATGATCGTAATATAATGCTTAATCAATTTTTTTCCGTGGATGAGAACCATATGAACTTTTTATAATTTGAAATAATGTTGTGATTTGTATTATCGTTCAAGAATGATGTGAACTTTTTTAGAGGTGTGAAATTTGGCTTATATAGATTTTATCGGCAGTCTGCATAATGCAACTAAGCGGGATTACATTAGCAGGGTAATCAGCGATGATAAAGCAGAATGTGCAGCTATTGCAAAGCAGTATGATTACGATTATTGGGATGGGGAACGAAAATTCGGCTATGGTGGCTATCACTATGATGGTCGTTGGAAAAGTGTAGCTGAGAAGATGGTAGAGTACTATGGACTTAAGTCCGGGCAACGAATTTTGGATGTTGGATGCGGAATGGCTCATTTGCTTTACGAATTTTCACAGGTTGTTCCGGGAATTGAAGTAAAAGGAATTGATATTTCAGACTATGCATTAAAGCATGCCAAGGAAGAAATTAGAGATTCCCTGCAATATGGAAAAGCTCAAGAAATTCCTTTTGAGGATAACTTTTTTGATTTGGTGATATCTCTTACTACATTACATAATCTAAAAGTGTTTGATTTAAAAAGGGCTGTACAGGAGATTGAACGTGTTAGTAAGGGAAATTCATATATAATGGTAGAGTCTTTTCGCAATGATAGGGAAGAAGTCAATATGCTTTATTGGCAGTTAACGTGTGCTAGCTACTATTCTGTTGATGAGTGGGAATGGCTTTACAAGGAATGGGGATATACAGGGGATTACAGTTTTATCTTTTTTGAGTGAAAAATAATTATATGGAATACATTTCCTGTTCTTTGAAGAAATGTGAGCATAGAACATGAGACTTTTAGTCATTGGAGCAAGTGGTCTGGTGGGGAGAACTGTATATCGATTAGCTAAGGAACGTGGTTGGGGGGTCATAGGCACATCTACACATGGAACTGCAGATTTGGAAACATTCAATTTGATGTCTGACCAGCCTGAGCGATTAGGAGAGTTTATCCCTCTGAATAATGACACTGTAGCTGTAATTGCTGCCGCCAAAACTAATATAGCTTGGTGCTCAGCACATCTAGCAGAGGCTCATGCGATTAACGTTGATTCGATGAAACGTTTGTTAATTTATTTAACAGCGCGTGATGTAAAAACCTTATATTATTCAAGCGATGCTGTATTCAATGGAAAAATTGGTAATTATACAGAAGTATCTCCTAAGGCTCCGCTAAATGTCTATGGAAAGCAAAAAGCTGAGATGGAAGATTGGTTGCATGCTAATCTACCAAGTGTTCTTGTTTACCGACTAGCAAAATTGGTGGATATTTCTCATCATGGACGTCATTTGTTTTCAGACTTATATCAGCAATATCAAGCCGGACATGAAATACGCTGTATAGCTGGACTGACATTCAATCCAACTTATGTGGATGATGTAGCTGTTTGTTCGCTAATTGGATTAGAGCAGAGATTATGTGGCTTATATAACGTTGCAAATAGCGAAGTTTTTACCCGTGAGCAGATTGCAAAGCTCTTTTTTCAGTGGAAAAATTGTCGAATAAGAAGTATACCTTTGGCGGATTGGCATTTTCGAGAACCAAAGGCGTTGAATACGACACTTAATGCGGATAAGTTCAGACAAAAAATTAATTATACGTTTAATAGTATGCAAACTTTAACGAAGAAATTTTGGAGTGAATTAGATTAAAGTTAATCCATCAATAAATATGAAAACACTGGAGAGGTGAATGAGTCTATGAAAATAGAAGAACGGGCTTTGGCAATACGGCAGTGCATCTTTAAGATTGCATGTTACGGTAGTGGAGCACATATCGCGCCGGCCCTGTCGATGGCGGATCTTATGGCTGTGTTGTATTTTGACGAAGTTTTGCGTTATGATGCAAAAAATCCTGCTTGGGACGACAGAGATTTTTTCATCTTGAGTAAAGGACATGCATGTTTGGCATTATATGCTACATTATCTATGGCTGGATTTTTTGATTCGAATGAACTAAAGACTTTTACGCATAGTGGCTCCCGTTTTGGCGGACATCCTAAGATGGGAGATATACCTGGTGTGGAGGCATCAACCGGAGCTTTGGGACACGGGATGTTGTTTGCTGCTGGAATTGCGCTGGCAAATAAGATGGATGGCAAGGATAGTCGGGTCTATACCATCGTGGGTGACGGTGAATGCGAAGAAGGTTCCATGTGGGAGGGATTTATGGCGGCGGCTTACCACAAGCTGGATAATTTTGTGGTTATCATTGATTACAACAAGTATCAAGCTATGGACAGCTTAGAGAAAATTATGGGTCTTAACGATTTTTCTAGTAAGCTCAAAGCGTTTGGCTTTTCGGTTGCGGACATTGACGGACATGACTGTGCTGCCATAAAACAGGCATTGACTGAACGGGAGTTAGGTAAGCCACGGGCGGTTATAGCCAACACCATCAAGGGCAGGGGGATTTCTTTTATGGAGGGCAAGCCAATTTGGCATTGTCGTATGCCAAACGAAGAAGAGATGGAGATTGCGCTGGCTGACTTGCATATGACAGCGGAGGAGTTGAAAATACTATGAGAACAGCTTATATCAACGCGCTGTCAGAGCTGGCGGCACAAGATAAGAACGTGATAGCCATGATTTCGGATAATGGTGCTATTGTCTATGATGATTATAGAGCAAAATTTCCGAAACAGTATATTAATTCTGGTATTGCTGAATCCAATATGATAGCTATGGCTGCAGGATTGGCCAGTAGAGGAAAGATTCCTTTTGCTTATACAATTGGTGCGTTTCTTGCCTATAGGGCATTAGAGTTCATACGTAATGACGTTTGCATGCAGAATCAGAACGTGAAAATAGTAGGCACAGGTGCGGGTTTTTCATATCCTGCCTTGGGGCCTACACATCACGTTACCGAGGACGTGCCTATGCTCAGAGCACTGCCGAATCTTTTGCTGCTTTCTCCGGCCAGTCCGCGAGAGGTAAAAAAATGCGTATGTGCTGCCTATGAGCATGAGGGGCCGGTTTATATTCGTCTTGGCACAAATCGTGAGCCGGAGGTATATAGTAGCGAAGATTACGGTTTTCAAGTTGGCAAGGGCGTTGTATTGCGTGAAGGCTGTGATATCACGTTAGTTTGCACTGGAAGCATAGTTTATGATGTCATTCAAGCAGCAGAACAGCTGGAGCGAAAAGGGGTATCAGCGCGTGTGGTCAATATACATACGTTGAAACCGTTTGATAGGAATGTAATTATTGATTCCGCTGTTTTAACGAAAGCAATTATTACAGTGGAGGAGCAAACTATATATGGTGGGGTAGGAAGCATGACGGCAGAGGTTATAGCAGAGCAGGGGATAAGCATCAAATTTACTCGCCTGGGACTAATGGACTTTGCGCGCGGATATGGAACGCATGACGAAATGAAAGATATTAATGCTCTTAGTAGTAACGTAATTTGTTCACGAGCCATTTCAATGCTCAATTAGGAAAAATGCCTTTACGAGTATGGGTATTCTTAAAGTTATCTAAATGAAATTTTTAAGTTATGATTTAAAAATGGAACTTATGAAAGGGGACGCCTTATGGATATTTTGGCACATCGTGGGTATTGGAAACGCGAAGAGGAAAAAAATAGCTTGCAGGCGTTGAAAGCAGCTATGACTCATGGTTATGGTTTTGAAACGGATGTGCGAGATTATTCTGGACGGTTGGTTATATCGCATAATGTGGCAACTGCATCAAGCCAAATGGCTTCTATCGTATTTGCGGATATGGCACGTATGGGAGGAAATAATACATTTGCCATCAATATCAAGGCAGACGGATTAGGTGATCTTTTGGAGGAGAACTTAAATGAGTACGGTATTACTAATTATTTCTTATTTGATATGTCTGTGCCGCAGATGGTATATTTTGCTGAAAAAAGACTGGTTTTTTTTACGCGACAAAGTGATGTAGAGCCAGTACCTATAATGTTGGATAAAGCTGCAGGAGTTTGGATGGATTCATTTACAGATTCGGAATTACCTACTATAGAGATGATTAAGTCTAATTTATCTAAAGGAAAGCGCGTATGTTTGGTGTCGCCAGAACTGCATGGGCGAGATCCGATAGGATTATGGCAACGTTTGAAGGCAAATAGTATGGTGACAGATGAGAGATTGCTTTTATGTACGGACTTACCTGATGATGCGAGTGATTTTTTTGGCATCAAATAAGAGGAGGGAAAGTGTAATGGTCAAAATAAAAGCCGTTCTATTTGACATGGATGGTGTGCTAATTGACGCGAAGGACTGGCACTATGAAGCGTTGAACAGAGCACTTAGCTTGTTCGGTCTTGCTATTAGTCGTTTTGATCATTTGCATACATTTGATGGATTACCAACCCGAGTGAAACTACAACTGCTTTCTGAACAGAACTATCTGCCCAAAAATTTGCATTCATTTATCAATGAGATAAAACAAAGCTATACACAGGAACTAATTGCAACACGTTGCAAACCAACTTATTGTCATGAATATGCGCTTTCTCATTTGAAGACAGATGGTTATAAAATTGCAGTTTGCTCAAATTCTATTCGTAAAACTATTGAAGCTATGATGGAGAAGGCTGCACTGATAAAATATTTAGATCTTATCGTTTCCAATGAAGATGTTAAAAATGCGAAGCCGGATCCTGAAATTTATAAAAATGCCATAAGAACATTTTGTTTGGAGCCGTGTGAATGTCTTGTTTTAGAAGATAATCCAAATGGGGTGCAGGCTGGGCTGGCTAGTGGAGCACATGTGTTAAGGGTAGCTAGTGTGTATGATGTAAACTATACGAATATAATAAATGAAATTAGTAGAATTGAAGGAGTAGATTCATTGTGACAAATATCTTAGTACCATCTATGGGGAGTTCTATGTTTTTTAAGGATTATTATTTTCCTAAACCACTCATCGAAGTTGGTGGGGTCACGATGTTGGAACGTGTGATACGAAATCTATCTACTGTACATGATGGACATATGATTTTTGTTTACAAAGATTCCGAGTGTCGCGAATTTCATTTGGATATGTCGGCACGTTTACTGACACAGGGTAAGGCCGATATAATTATACTTGACGCGGAAACAGGTGGTGGACTTTGCACAGCATTGATGGCGGTGGATTACGTCAACAATGCAGAACCGCTAATAATCACTAATGCTGATCAGGTTATAGATGTGGATTATGGAAAAGTGCAAAAATTTTTCGAGGGTGAGAATGCGGATGGTGGTGTAATAAGTTTTAAAAGCATACATCCGCGTTGGTCATATTTGAAGGAGAAAAATGGAGTTATCGTTGAAGTCGCAGAGAAGAGGCCTCTTTCAATGCATGCGATGACAGGTTTTTGCTGGTATCGTCATGGCTATGATTTCGTGGAGGCTGCAAAGTCAGCTATATTAAAACAGTCGGAGACGAACGGCCAATATTATTTGTCGGCAACACTAAATGAGATGAATCTCATGGGTAAAAAATTAGTTTTTTATGAGGTGCATGATATGGCCTATCATTCATTCTATTCGCCGGATAAGATTCGTGAATATGAGCGATGTCTAGGTAGGGGGAAGGAACATGAAGATAGCAAAATTAGATGAAATGAAGCGTGGCTGGTTTATTGGAGACTTCACACCTACTTTAAAATGTACGCAGACGGTAGAGGTGGCTGTAAAGAATTACCGAGCAGGTGACTATGAGGCAGCTCATTATCATCGAATTGCTACAGAATACACAGTCATTATCGAAGGACGAGTACTTATGTTTGGATGCGAATTCCATGAAGGTGATATTGTTGTAGTTGAGCCAGGTGATGAAACAGATTTTTTAGCATTGACTGATACGAAGAATGTGGTTGTCAAACTTCCAGGAGTGAAGGATGATAAGTATCTGACAAAGGATGATAAGGCAGTTGGGATTCGCAAAAGAACTATGGCCTTGGGAAATAAAATTCTGATGAAATAGGCAAGGAGGAGAATTGCATGTTGAATATCGTTATACCAATGGCTGGGAGAGGGAAGCGTTTTGCAGATGCAGGTTATGTACTGCCGAAACCATTGATTGATGTCAAGGGAAAACCTATGATTCAAGTTGTGACGGAAAATATACGTCCTACACAGGAACATCAATTTATTTACATCTGTCAGTCAGATCATATAAAAAAATATGATCTTGATACGAAACTTAGAGAAATGTCATCGAACTGCATCATTGTATCTATTGACCACGTTACTGAAGGAGCAGCGTGTACAGTTTTGCTGGCAGAGGAATATATTAACAATAATAATGCACTTATGATTGCAAATAGTGATCAATATGTTGACGTGGATATAAATGAATACCTAGCCGTGAAAGAAGATAGTGATGGACTTATTATGTGTATGCCAGCTGATGATCCTAAGTGGAGCTTTATAAAATATGATGAAAATGGTTATGTAACTATGGTGCGAGAAAAGGAGGTTATTTCTAGCGAGGCTACGGTAGGAATTTACAATTATAAATATGGAAGAGATTTTGTGAATTATGCCAAATTAATGATTTCAAAAGATGTTCGTGTTAATGGTGAATTTTATGTAGCACCTGTATATAATGAAATGATTGCAGATGGTAAAAAAATTATATACAAAGATATAGGAGAAAATATGCACGGGCTTGGCACTCCAGAGGATTTGGTGGAATTTTTAAAGAGAAAATAATCTCATAATGCAATAATATAAAGAATCGTAATAGTTGTTATTCAAGGCTTATGTTTCATAGATGATTATGAGGATAATTTGTATGAAAGTATCTAGATTAGATAACTATGAAGGTAATTGGATTGTTGGAAATTTTTATCCAACCCTGGTGGCTAGCGATCAGATAGAAATAAGTATTAGGTACATGAATAAATATAGCTATGAAGGGTTTTATTACAGGGAGAGAGATACTGTAAACATAGTTATTTTGGATGGATGTATTCGGTCTAACAACCATGAATATTTTAGTGGAGAAATTCTTACGATACCACCTGGAGAGTTACATGACTTATTACCATTGCAGGACAGTAGGGTTCTTTTTATCAAGTCACCAGGAGGGGGGGGCGATAAGCATATTATATCTGGAAATGATTTATTGATGAAAGCATCAGATTTATCCAGATATTTATGCCTCTATGAAAGCGAAAATATAAGTAATAATTGTCCTTCAGGAGATGATATAACGGCTATTGTTCAGGGACCAATCGAAAAGGATCTTACTCCTCAATGTTTGAAAAGTATTCGTAAGCAAATACCAGGTGCTAGAATAGTGCTATCTACATGGAAGGGTAGCGATGTCTCAGATTTAGATTATGATTCATTAGTATATAACGATGACCCTGGTAGTAATGTCAATATGCCATATTTATGGGGAGGGAATGTAGATGTCAATTTCAATCGACAACTCATTTCTACAAGTAGCGCTCTTGAATTAGTGGAAACGAGATATACACTAAAAATTAGGACGGATATGGCATTGATTAACGATGGATTTCGTAAATATTTTTATTATTATCCACGTAGAGAAAAAAAGTGGGAATTGTTTAAAGAACGTATCGTAATGCCTTTTTATATCTGGCGTAGTAATGATTTAGTGTTAAACGGGAAAAAGGTTCATTTTCACCAACCGTATTATATGAATGATAATGCGTGGTTCGGTCTTACAGAAGATATACGTACTCTTGTAAACTGTCAAAAAAAATTACCTAATGAAGGATTTGCTTTGGATTTCGATTTTGGAGAAGCTGGATTTAAGAGAGCGTGTGTTTCACCGGAAAATGTATTTTTTGTTAATGCTTTTCATAAAAAGTTTACAGATGTATGTTATGAAGATATCACTTTGTATCATGAGAATCCTGAGGTGAATGAACGCTCGTATCGACTTATTATGAACAATTTTCTTATATTAGGTGCTATGCGAAGTGGTATGTTTATTATGAAGCCTAAATATTTATCACTCAATATAGGAATGGCTGGTGATAGGAGAGTTGTGAATACATATGGTTTTTATGAACAAATGGATTACTACAATGAGCTGATTGCAGAAGCTTAGCAAAAATGATAGGAAATATGTTATGAGTTATAAATATTTATTCCCCTTTGGTCAGGTCTTGACGGGGACAAGAGTATTGATATATGGTGCAGGTGAAGTAGGAATAGACTATTATAAACAGATTCAATTAACAGAGTATTGTAAAATAGTTGGCTTTGTAGATAAAAATGCTTCTCAACTAAATGCATTTGTTGTGCCGGTTTATTTACCTGATCAGGTTATTGGCCTCGATTATGATTATATTGTTATTGCTTTGCTTTCTCCGGGAAATAGGGATGTTGTTAAAGAAGCATTATTTAATCGTGGAATTGCACAAAAAAAAATTATAGAAGGGATAATATGTGAGTCAAAAGAGCGTGTTATTTATAATTCTGATATGATTATCTTTAAGGGAGTATATGCATATCAGAGGTCACCAGTTTCAATAGCTATTAAGCTTAGCGGCGAGCTTGGTGGGAATATTATACGAAAAAAAGTAATTGAAGGACTGGCTAGATTAGCCCCGGACTGTGCCATAGACTTGTATTCAACCGTAGCTGATACTTTCTTGCCGGTAATATATCGTGGTTGTCCATGGATAAACGCTTTTATTTCAGATGCAGGGGCACTATATCAAAATAATATGCACCACTATGCATTGGCAATGAAAGTACGGTCTTTTTTTGAAGTGGATGTTCTGCATGAAAATTTATTAAATGATAAGTGCAAAAGATTGGCGAAATTTTTAGATAATGTTTCAGAATACAATACGCTATTTACACCTGTACAACGTGACGCATATGCTTGGGCAGCACTAGGGGAATACACAGGAAAAAATGTTTATACAATAAATGATATTGATGGTTCTTTGGGGATCAGGGATAATCATGTAAAACTCTTGATTGATTCTGACTATGAAGCAGAATTTTATGCTTTGGGACTTCCACGTTATTATATCACACTAAATTACGGAAATGGTTATACGCTCAGCAGAGAGAATATGCATGCTAAACAGTGGCCGTTTCGTTATTTTGTACAGTTTATCGAAATGTTTAGGATAAATTTTCCACAAGTTGATATAGTTCAAATAGGGGCGGGAGGAGCTGAATTGTTACCGGGAATAAAACATAGATTATTAGGAGGACACCTTGATCTGGTGGAGCATGTACTGATGCATAGTATACTCCATTTAGATGTGGAGGGAGGCTTGGTCCATTTGGCAACTCAGTTGGGTACAAAATGTGTTGTCTTATTTGGACAAACCCAGAAGAATTTCTATGCATTTGAGGAAAATATTAACATACAAGCAGGCTCGTGTCAGGGATGTTATGGTATATGTAATAGCCCGATTAGATGTGTACGTAATCTCGATGAACCAGAGTGTATGACAGCTATTACGCCAGATCTTGTCATGGAATATATTGCGGATTATATATCATCAATTCTTACTGATCAGGAGGATAAATAAAATGGGGAAGATTGGCGATAAAATGATAGATGATTTATTGTTATTTTGTCGCAGTCATAAACATATTTACTTGTATGGTGCAGGGACATTGGCTGGGCGCTATCGTGCAATATTAGAAAAGTTTGGACAGCGTGTAAGTGGATGTTTTGTTAGTGAGGGAAAGGATAGGGAGTGGCATGGACTGCCAGTATTTTCATTTTCTAAGAGTGCAAAGATACTTGATAGTGAAGATGGGATAATTCTTGCGTTATCTGAAAATAAGCACAATGATGTTCTTAATTTGCTTCACAGGATCTGCAGCGATGTCTGGAAGGATTCAAATGAAAACATAAATTTTCTATACAATGAATTAGTATTAATTCCACTTTTTCATAATGTTTCGACGAAATGTCATCATATAATAAATTCTTTAAATGATTTTAAACGAATATTAATTATTAGAACAGATGTGTTGGGCGATTTGTTGATGACGATACCTTTTTTGCGTGAGCTAAAAAGAAATGTTCCATATGCTGAAATTGATTTGGTGATTAGAGAGAGTAATGAGTTTTTGATGCGTGATTGCCCGTATATATCACGATTGATAATATTTACCCCAAGTGATTTTGACGAAGTAGATTTATATAAGTTGAAACAATTTTCACATGAAAACTTTTTAAATAGAAAATATGATGCAGTTTTTTTACCACGTGTAATATTGGTGGGGCGTAATTATACCGAAAATGACATTTTAGGAATGCTATGTGGAGCTAAATGTCGTATAGGAAGGATGTTGGCCTTTAATGAAGATTTTAACGAAAGTTTGAAGCAAGAGGAACTATATGGGATGTTGCAGCCTTTTTTTACAAAACTTTTCTGGCAGAAAGAGCCAAGACACGAGGTTGAATATATGCTTGAAATGGTGAAGGATTGTGGTGGTAACATTTTAGACGATAAGTTAGAATATTGGCTGGATGATGCCAGTAAGAGATACGCGGACAAATGTTGGCATGTTCATAATATTCCTGCATATGCAGTATGCTTAGCAGTTGGCTTAGTTAGTAAATCTCCTAATCGTACGTGGGGGGCAGAACACTATGCTGATTTTTGTCGTATTTTGCATGAATATGATAGTAATATATTTTTTATCCTTTTAGGTGGCGAAGATGCGAAGAATCATGCAAAGCATTTATTGTGTTGTCCTAATATTATCGATTTGACAGGTAAGACACAAGTTAATCAGGCAGCTGCTTGCATAGCCAAATGTAAAATATATGTAGGAGCTAATACGGGATTGATGCATTTAGCCGCTGCATTACGTAAGCCAGTTGTTGAAATTTCTGCATGGTTACCTAATGGATCCCCATTGCATGGAATTGCACCTACACGCATGGGCGCATGGGGAGTACTGATGAAATTATGTCAGCCAGAGCAAGGAAAGGATGACTGCATAGGCGCTTGCAATAAGTCATATGGTCATTGTATCAATGAAATTTCTTCAGAATTAGTTGCGAGTAATGTTATATCGTTAATTGAAAGTATATAGATGACTCTATAGAAGATATTAATTATGGCGTGTCGAATATATTAAAAATAACCTATATGGAGGAATTTTCTATGAATGAGTTTTTTGAAATCGCAGAGAATGTATATTATAAATTAGTAGATGCTGAATCAAGAAAGTTATATTGAGCGTTGATTGTTTATCAACTCACAAAAGATGAATCTTGTTTCTATGATATAAATAAATTCAATTTAAATAAACTCGGGGTAAATATATATGATAAATTGTCTGATAATGATAGAGTGATATTTGGCGCTGGAGTTTGGGGACGTCGAATTAAAAAATTATATTCAGATGTTTGCTTTTATGGTTATGTTGATAATGAAAAATATGGTAAAGTCATAGATGGTTTAAACGTTTTATCTTTGGATGAGATGCTAAAATGCGTTCCTAATGCACAGATTATTATTGCTGTCAAAAATTATTCGCACGAAATCACACAACAGCTAATTGATGCTGGTGTAAAAAAGAACAACATATTGAATATGGAAGAGATTGTATCTGAAGCCTATAAAATGTTTGAAGCAAGGCAGTATTTCGATTTGCCATACATAAAGCATAACAAGGAAGAAGTGTTTGTAGATGTGGGGGCTTTTGATTCTATGAGCAGTGGGAACTTTATAAAATGGGCTAATAATAATTACAAGAAAATTTTTTTATTTGAAGCTAATGTAGATTTTCATGATTTGATAGAGAATAATATGAAGGCATTGGGGGCAAGGTATAAGCTTATTCCGAGAGGGCTTTGGAATGAAGAAGCTAAATTGACCTTCTTTGAATCCCCCCATGATGCTGAGTATAATATAAATTTAGACGAACATAATTGTTTTGATAAAAAAACGAAGATAGACAAAAATGGATAGCTCATACTGTAGATGTCGGAAGAATGGATGATTATATAACTGAACGGGTTACATTTATAAAAATGGATATTGAAGGTTCGGAAGCTAACGCACTTCGTGGTGCGGAAAAAATAATTAGAACCTATAAGCCTAAATTAGCAATTTCTGTTTATCATAAAAAGGATGATTTATGGACTATTCCTAAACCTTATGGAATATAATCCTAATTACCGACTTTATTTAAGAAATTATAGTTTTAACTATATAGAAAGCGTTTTATATGCTTTAGATGAGGATGTTTTATAGATTAATATAGGCGGTGATGATGATGGAAGAATGTATAGTGGTTATACCAATGTATAGTAATCAGTTGAGATGGTATGAGCAAATATCTTTGGAACGAGTAATGAATGTTTTAAAAGAATATTCAATATGCTTTTGTTTGCCGGAAAGGTTGGTTTTAGATTTATTGCCACTAGAAAATGAGATTATTATTGAACGCTTTTCAAATCGTTTTTTTGAAAATATAGATAGCTATAACAAAATGATGCTCTCATTAGAGTTTTATAAACGTTTTACTACATATAAATATATGCTAATTTATCAATTGGATGCACTTGTATTCTCTGATCAATTAGGCAGTTTCCTTAAACTAAATTATGATTATATTGGAGCACCATGGTTTGGTAGTAATGTACTTAAATTGGATACAGTAAAATCTAAAGTAGGGAATGGAGGGCTATCGTTACGTTCGGTCGATGGGTGTATTAGATTATTAGAAAGATTTAGGAGAGAAGCTAGTGAGTGGAAATGGGCAGAAGATATGTTTTTTTCTTTATATGGAAAAAAATATCCTGATATTTTTAAGTTGGCACCGTTCTCTGTAGCTGTTTTTTTTTCATATGAAAGAATGGCAGATAGGTGTTTTAAATATACAAAAAACAGATTGCCGTTTGGGTGCCACAAGTGGATGAATTTTTCTCGTGACTTTTATTTAAGAATTTTCAAATTATTAAATATTGATTTAAATAGTTTTGTTAATTATATGAGAAATGAAGATGAAAAAGATGGTAAAATGGCTTTGAAAGAACTACTTATAGAACGATTGATAAGAAGGGGAGATATAGGAGATGTAATTGATAATAGACTTGAAATGTCTATTTATGGATTTGGACGTCATGGGAAAGAAATATATAATCTTTTGTTGAAGTGTGGAGTTAGAATTATAAATGTATATGACGAGAGAATGATTAAATATGGAAATGGAAAAATGACAGTTTGTGTAGAGTCGTTTGAAAATAATTATTTAGGTGAATTTATTGTCGTAACATCAGGAAAGTATGAAGATGAAATTATAAAGTTATTGCTTGAAAAAGAATTAAACTATGGAGATGATTTTATATCCATATATGAAAGGTTGTATAAAAGGATATTCCCCCAAAAAAAATATTTGAAAAGCATAATGGTTTATTAGGGACGGCTTTGTAAGTCAAGTGTAACACTTTTGAAAAATGAATCCCGTATGATGTTTTATAATCCGGACATTTTCTGGGACGCAGGCTCAACATAATAAACTTTTCTTGTATGTAATCGTCATGAAGGTTGAATATTAGGGCGTCTGAGAGCATACCAATATGTAGATCTAAGTCACCTGATATGGATGGTGAGAGCCATCCGAAGTGATCGACAGAGCTGTCTGTTCCCACAGGACACGAATGATCTCATCAGGAAAAATTTTTCTTCAGACATTTCTGCTATATGTCGTCGTATGTATACATTACCTTCAAGTTTCATTTGGTAAGATCCTGGGATTATACGATATATAAGATATTTTGCTAAGGCAACACCGTCAAACTGCGAGTAGAAAAACGTAGATGACCTGCCAAATCTTTTGCTGCATGTAGGAACTGCCAATACGGAAAGCATTGGTCACGGTGCAGGAAAACAGCTCTTTAACGGGATTTCCCTTGATTTTTTAGTCACTACTATTGTAGCAGAAAATGAGATTTTGCGCCTTTTTATCTTATGAATATATACAGCTTTCAAGAAACTGCACTATTTATGGTGTGGGAAGTTTGAGATTTATAGTTCTATTGTAGGAGGTGATTTCTACTCATGAGGATTGTTATCTTTGGTATTGGAAGATGTTACCAGCGTCTTCGTTTTTGGCTGGAAAGACTGGAGATTGTAGCCTTTATAGATAATGACCCAGCCAAGCAGGGAAACGGAATATATGCGCATAAAGTCTATGCACCAGCTAGAATAACTAATCTTGATTTTTCATTTGTCTTTGTACTGGGTAAATATAAAGACCAAATGCGACGGGAATTGATGTCTTTAGGAGTTAGTTGTTCGCAAATCCTTACGGAAGATGATTTGGAGCGTGTCCTAAAAGCTGAGTTCGGAATAGTGGAACCGGAAATATTATGGCCTGTTGGTTATGATGGTGATGCAGACAACAGTAACATATTGCAAATAGACAGGAGAAATATTCTGCTCTTCTCACATGATTTAAGCTTGACAGGCGCCCCTGTGGCATTGCTGAATGTTGCGAAGGTTTTGCAGAGACTTGGATATGCTGTAGTGGTGGCTACTGGAGCAGTAACAGCACATGATTTACATTGTGAGTATGCATTGCTTGGTATACCAGTAGTCTATGATTTTCGCGTCCAGAAGTTATCTTTTAAGGAATTGCAATGGATATCAGGCTTTGACTTGCTTTGGGTTAATACAGCTACGCTTTGGAACTTGTTTTCTAAATGTTGTCATTTACAGGCTCCTGTGATATGGTGGTTGCATGAACCGGCGATGATATATGATAGTTTGCAAGAGTTATCGATTGAGTTATTAGAGGAAACTGATTGGGGGAATATTAATGTATATGGAGTAAGTGAAATCGCGATTCGTGCATTTGCTGAAAGATGCTCTTTTCCTGGAAAAATTAGTAAGTTATTATTGGGGGTAGAGGATTTTTATAAGCTGAAGCTCGATACATATGGAGAACATGTTTTTGTATTTGCCTTAATCGGTTCCATATGTGAGAATAAAGGGCAGGATCTTTTTTTGCAAGCCATTAAAGAAATGCCAACAGATATACGGAAAAAATGCCAATTTTGGCTGATCGGGGATATTGGAGAATCATCTTATTCGGATAAAATAATGAAGCAGGCGGCAGACATGGAAGAAGTGGTGTTTTATGGACGTAAATCGCGTAATGATTTGAAAAAAATGCTGGGACGGATAGATGTAGTAGTTGTGTCGTCGCTAGAGGAAACTTTGTCCTTAGCAGTGGTCGAAGGGATGATGAATAAAACTGCAGTGATTTGTTCGGATGAAAGCGCTGTTGGTGTGGCAAGATTTGTGCGTGAGGCAAAGGCTGGCTTACTAGTTCCTCCTGGAAATGTAAAGGCATTGATGCAGGCTATGATATGGGTTGTGAAACATGCTGAAGAATGTACTGAGATGGGAAAGCGTGGAAGATGTGTTTATGAGAGATATTTTTCCTTAGATGCGCTTGAGATGAGAGTCAGTAAAATAGTAGAAGATACAATCGATTCCTGCAAGGCTTTGGAGTGAGTTACCGGTTCGAGTTTAGTTTTAGTAGGTATATTTATTTTATTCAAATAACGAGGAGGTTTACTGTTGAAGAAAGTGATTATAGGAATACCGATCTATAAAAAAAAGCTATCTTTCTTAGAAAAAATTACCTTTGTACAATTAAAAGAAATTTTAGGTAAATATGAAATCGCTATTATAGCTCCATTATCATTAAAGATTACATGTGATAATGACATGCAAATATATAATTTTGATGATAGATATTTTTTGAGCCGTGAATCGTATTCGGAACTTTTATTGAGTGAAAATTTTTATAAAAAGTTTAATAATTATGAATACTTGATGATATATCAGCTTGATGCCTTTGTATTTAAAGATGAGCTAATAAAATTCTGTGATATGGACTATGATTATATCGGTGCTCCAGTAGTAGGCAGCGATTGGCGTCTTTTTCATGTAGGCAATGGTGGATTATCGCTAAGAAATGTACAAAAGTCATTAGCTATGGTGAAACTTAAGGAAGAAATAAAGAAGAAAATGTTTGCTCTTATGGATTTTGAATACTTCGCTGAGGATTTATTTTTTTCTTATTGTGGGTATGATAAAGACCTGGATTTTCGTGTTCCGTCAGCTAGGTTAGCTTCTACTTTTTCAACAGAATTTGATTATGCTCACGGTTTGCGTGACATATCTAAGAGAGGCCTGCCATTTGGCTGCCACTATTGGCCAAAAATGAATTACGATTTTTGGAAAGGGTATATAGAAAGTTATGGCTATACTTTACCTGATATATCATCTATAAATACCTTGCATACGGATACGCTTAGAAGAACAATATATTTGTTAAAAAGATATATTAGGGACAAAAAGTGGACAAGTAAAAATGATTATATTAGTATTTTTTTGAGGGGGAATAAAAAGTTTGCCATATTTGGAGCCGGTAAGTTAGGCAAGGAATGTGTGGATTTTTTTTCACATATTCCCGGCGAACACGAGATAACTAAAATTTTTGATAATAATACAGTAGGAGATATGGCCGGTATCGAAATTGTTAAACCACAAAAAACATTGCATACAAAAGGCGAAGTGGTAGTTATCGCAACTGTTAAATATGAACATGAAATTATCGATAACCTGATAGAATGTGGAATTGGCAAGATGGGAAAAATCTTTTCTATATCACAAATGATATATGATACTTATGGTATAAAACAGCAATTTGTAGGAGATAGTTATGTCAAGCATGGGTAAATCGAGTGATGAAATGAGAAAATTATACGACAGTACACTGTGGGGATGCGCGTGGTTTTCATGGTACGAATTTCCTCAGCATGATAGTGTTTTATTGGCAGGTGATGTGCCAGAGATGGCGTATCAAGAAGCGAATAGGATATTTACGCGAGTTAGAAAATATGATGAATGTGCTTATGATGTTGATATGAAATTTGCAGCTATTTTGGTATTTGGCGGTTATAATCGGGAAAAAAATGAGATTTTATTACGGAAATTGAAATATAATCTATCAGCGAATAGTGTAATGCTTTGGGCTGCTGATAACAAGCTGGGGACTAGATTTTTTTGTGGCGATAAACATCTAGGAAATGAAGGCGAATATTTCACGCTAGCCACATGGAAAGATATGTTTGCTATAGCTGACATTAAATTAACTAAAATATATTATTTAATGCCAGATTGGCACATGGTAAAAGGGATATATGCTAAGGCTCCAAATAAAATTGACAAACGTTTTCTGCATTATACGGATTCTCCGAATATTATAAGAGACGAGGCTGATTTACTGGGAGATGTCCTTAAAGATAAGATGTTTCCCAAAATGGCAAATGCTTTTTTATTTGAGTATAGATGTGATAATCAAAGAAATGATCTGATGGAAATGCAGTTTTCGCCTACAAAAGGGAGGAAAGATTCATCGGTATTGCAGTTGTATCCGGATAAAGTGGTTAAAAGTTCATTGTATGATGGCGGCAGTATAAAACATATATATGATAATGGCGAAATTTTGCGCACAATGGGCATAAATGTAGTACAGCAACAATATATAGGAAAAAAAATTATCATGCCTTATATAAATGCGCCATTAGTATCTAGTGTAATGGTGGATACAGCTGCAAAGTCAGTGACGGGATTTAGGAGTATGCTGGAGAAGTTTTGGCAATGTATACTTCGATCGGCAGAGTATACAAATGTGAATAACTTTCCAGTAGAAAATATAAATTGTAAGAACGTTTTAAAAAAAGCATATATAGACATGGTGCCTACTAATTCTTTTTATATGAATGATGATTTTGTTTTTTTTGATCAGGAATATTGTTATGCAAACTATCCGGCTGAATATGTAATGTTTAGAGCCTTATTAGTATTGTATAATACAAATAAGGATTTGGAAAAGATAGTTCCTTTGAATGATGTAAAGAAGTGGTTTTGTTTAGAAAGACTTTGGCCATATTTCTACGATTATGAAGTTAATGATTTACAGCATGATTTGCTTAAATGGAATATTTACGGTAAATTCTATCAAGATGTTAATGTTAGCCAACTGGCTGCAAGAAGAAACTGTAATATTGTATCGCATATATCTGATTTTTATGAGAATAATTTATTTGCTGATATTGGAAAGAAAAAAATTATATTATTCGGCGCTGGAGCGTATTGCAATAGGTATATAAAAAAGTATGGAAAAGATTATTTGCCGGCGTATATTGTTGATAATGATGTAAATAAATGGTATAAATATAAAAACGGTATAGAGATATTGCCACCAAGTAGTTTTGAAACAGAGAATATAGATAATATTCGTGTTATAATATGCACTAAAGAATCGATCTCTATAGAAAGACAATTACAGGGTATGGGAATAATGGACTACAGGGTGTTTTAACATGAAAAAATATCATATTGGTTATGTACAGGGGACATTTGACATGTTTCATATCGGTCATTTAAATTTATTGCAAAGAGCTAAGGAACATTGTGATAATTTGTATGTAGGTGTGGTGTCTGATGATTACAGCAAATCTATGAAGGGGATTAAGCCTTATATAGTCTGCTCTGAACGGGTGGCTATTGTAAGAGCCATCAATGTTGTTGATAAAGTATTTGTGATAGAATATACGGATAGGCCGGTAGTTGAATTTTGGGAGCATCATAGGTTTGATTGCTTTTTTTCTGGAGATGACCATAAGAATGGTGATTTTTTGCAAGAGCTTAGGGATAAAGGTATAGATTATATGTTTTTTCCATACACGCGGCATATAAGTTCAACAAAAGTAAAAGAACAAATGCGTCGACGTATTTTATATGGCTGGGCAGAGGATTATCCCTTTGAGAAACTCCCAAAAACCATAGCTTTATATGGTGCGGGGACATTTGGTAAGGCATTGTATGAGAAAATATATCAAAATACGCAAATAAAGATAGTGCATTGGGTGGATAAAAAAGCCGATGAATTAAAATCTGATGGCTGGCCTGTAGAACTGCCTGACAAGTTGCTTATGCATGATTATGAAAAAGTTGTCATAGCTGTAAAGAGAAAGAAACTGGCAATGCCGATACGGGATGAACTCATAGAGAAGGGAATACCGTCGGAAAATATACTGTGGTTTGATTTGTACGATCGATGAACCTTCAGAGGAGTGGTCAAGTGATGGAATCCAGAAAACGCTTGTATGTACGTAACCGAGAAGCCTGGCAAAGTGAGTGTGACGGCTACTGCCTGGATCATCGTAAACTCAGAGTGCTTGAGGTAGAAAGAGCGATATTATTGCCACCGGATGAGTGGAACCCCAAGACAGGGGAGTTTCGAGGCGGTGTTTGTGATGAGAAGTATCGTTTTATATCAGGCTTGCAGCGCGGCAAGCCACCGGTGACAGGCTTTTATGGTGTAGCGGATGTTTATGAAAAATTACCGGATGCAGAGCCTTTGTATATTGATGAAAGTGTTATATTCGGTGGCATTCTTATAGGGCATTTTGGTCATTTTATACTGGAGTGTTTTGGGCGCATATATTATGTTCTTAATCACCCGGAAGATCAGCGACGTATTGTCTTCTTGGCAGAGGTGGGCGTATATCCGTGGTTTTGGAAATTTTTTGAATTGCTGGGCATACCTCAAAATAGAATATTACTGGCGCAACAACCGGTTATGTTTCGACACTTAACTGTGCCGGAAGAGGCTGTACACAGCTGGTGGAATTATACTGAAGAATATTTGTTGCCATATAGACGCTTGGTTGAGCAAGCAAAACTTGCAAGTGGCAATAAATCATTAGGAAAAAAGATCTTTCTTACTCGCAGGAACCTGCAAGACAGTATTTCTGAATGTGTAAATGAAGAGTATTTCATTAATTTTTTTGCAACTAAAGGATATGTGACAGTAGAGCCGGAGGAATATCCTATAGAAGAACAAATATCAATAATTGCCAATGCTGACGAAATTGTGGCCGTTATGGGGTCTCTTACTCATTGGGCTTTGTTTTGCAAACCGGGGACAAAATTTTTGATGCTTACCAGAACAGGTACGGATACCTTAGGGTCACAATGCCTAGTGAATAATGCTTCCGGTATTGATTGGCGTATTGTGGATGTGTCCCTAAATTTTCTTTATGCTAGTCGTTCTTTGGGGGTGTGTCTGTTAGGTCCTACGGGGTATTGGCTTCAATACATCTGGGATGAGTATGGTGAACTAGCCGATAGCACTTCCTTCAAGAATAAATATCATGAATATATGTTGTCGTGGATAAAATATTATCTGCGAGAAGATAATGTAAATTTCACCCAACACATAGATGTATTATCAATGCTTACTTTGGCACAACGAGAAATGCAGACAAATGAGAAGTTTTTGATTGAACAGAGAGAAAAAATAAAAGAACAAGTCAAAAAGACGAAATATATTGGCAATAATAGTCAGATGGAGGATGCTGGGCAATATTACAGTGTTTTGAAGCGTAAAGAAATACTTTTTTTGCCTTATAAAGCCTCTATGTGGGATTCTATGGAAAGCGTGTGGGAAGCGGCACGGGATGATGAGAATTGCCATGCAGTAGTTATGCCTATACCTTATGCAATATTGAGTAAGGATGGCAGTGTCAAGGAATGGCAATGCGATGCGGATAAATTTCCTTCGTATGTGCCTGTGATAGATTGGCATACTTATGATATAGAGAGTAAACACCCAGATGTTATATATATACATAATCCCTATGATGACAGCAATCGTTTGACTCAGGTGGAACCTAGGTTCTTTTCGCGAAATTTGCGTAAGTGTACAGATATGCTGGTTTATATTCCTTATTTTGCTTTGACAGGAATGTGGCCGGAAATGCATTTGGATTTGCCTTGTTATGAACAAGTAGATAAAATAATTGTGCAAAGTCCGCATTATCAGATTATCAATGGGACGTTTTTTGAAGAAGATAATGCGTGTTTAGAAGATGTTATGCCGTCGGGAAAGGTAGTAGCATTAGGCTCTCCCAAACTGGATAAAATGGCAAAAATCGATGCGATGTATAAATTGCCGTATGGTTGGGCTGCAAAATTAGGGCAGCGTAAAACGGTGTTTTACAATACAACTGTATCACCGCTTTTGACTTATGGGACACGTGGCTTACGAAAAATGTGGCAGGTTTATCGTGCCATAAAACGACACGATGATATGACTTTTATATGGCGTCCGCATCCACTATTAGAGACCATGCTTAGGGAGCAGCATCCTGAACTTATGCCGCAGTATATTGAGTGGAAAAACGCTATGTGCACCTTACAGCAAGTTATATATGATGAGTCTCCGGACTTAGAACGGGCGGTGGCGTTAAGTGATGCCTATATTGGAGAGGGTTCGTCCGTGGTGCAGTTGTTTGCTATGTTTGGTAAACCGATATTTTATAATAATATGATGATTGGAGAAAGTAATGGGGAAACAGAACTAAATCTATCTGCTAATGGCTTATATGTGGAAGGAAATAAGACGTATTTTTGGGCGCATTATTGGAATGCATTTTGCGAAATGGATTTAATAACGCATCGTGTAAATATTGTATATAAGCCTACGCTAGATAATTTTGCCGTGAACTTGTATTCGTATCCGCAAAAATGCGGTCATCATCTTGTATTTACGCCTTTACTGACAGGGTCAATTTTGGATTACGACATGGAAAATGGAACTAAACGGGAAATCTCATTGGAAAGGATACTGGAGGGATGGAGTTTCTATTTTAGTCTAGTATGGCAGGGAAAGGTTATCATGCTAGGACGCACAAGCAGTACGATTATTGCATACAATGTAAAAACCGGTACTGTGGAAAAATTATTAGATATACCAGTTGAAATAAAACTACGACGATCTTCGGAACATCCAATTTTGCTAGGGAAGGGGTGTATTTTGGAAGATATCCTTTATGCACCAGTATTCAATGCTAATGAGGTACTAGCTCTTGATTTGCGAGATAACACTTATACTATACATAGTGTAGGTGATGAAAATGCAATGTATGGTTTTGCCGCGACTTATGCGGGAAATATATGGCTGGCACCTTCGTTAGGAGGGCCATTGGTAGTTTGGCACCCACCTTCAGGTGTAACTCAGGTGCTAGATAAATTTCCGCGAGAGTTTTCCTATGAGAGTATTATCGGACGCGATGAAACGATGTTTTTTTTAGATGGTCTTGTTTGTGGTAAATATTGGTGGCTGTTACCTGCTTGTGCTAAGCAAATATTGCGAGTAGACATGGAGTCGGGAGACATTCAAACAATTATTTGTGGCGGAGAAGAGCGTTCAAGCTCTCATTATATGGAAATGAATACCGCATGGGGGGGCGCTGTTAGCGACAATAAAGTATATGTGTGGATGACCGCAGACAGAAATATTTACTGTTTTGATAATGAGACTGGACAGGTGACAGATGTTATATCACCACAAATAACAAAGGAAATAGCGGCCAGATATAAGCACGAACTTGGACCAGATGATTTTCAGCAAGTACAGTTGGGAGACAGGATACCGGCAGTTTATGAAGACGGTATTAATCGTACACAGGAAGCTTTTTTCCGTTATGTTAAGGAAGGTAAGCATGACTATGAGGCACAAAAGAAGGTATTTGAGCGATTATCGCCTAACTGTGATGGACATTGCGGTAAGAGAATTCATGAATACATAATGGGAGAAATATAATATGCCTATAACAGAAATAAGTTTTGCAAATTTTGATATATCTGTAAGGACTTTACAGATATATCAATCCCCTATAGTAACATTGGGAGAAGGTTCTTACATTGTTGGTGCCAAGTTGGCGTTTGATGATGCTGTCAAAGCACATATTCTGATAGGCAGATATTCTTCGCTTGCTCACGATCTTACTTTTAATATCGGTGTAAATCACGATTATCATCGAATTTCCAGTTATCCATTTTAAAATATAGATATATGGCAGAATTGTTGTACATTCGGGGGGGACGATTGTAA
>AUXO014142415.1_pt1 | contig 34569 bp, 33 predicted proteins | sample 768731 | NCBI WGS metagenome assembly AUXO01 (sample SAMN02715735, study PRJNA202380) | gut metagenome | biome: sheep rumen | host: Ovis aries | place: New Zealand: Palmerston North
AAATGGTTTAGAGAAGAAAAATATTATAATATTGTAAAAGAAATATTTGAAGAAGATTTTACTAAAGAATTTTTTGATCAAAAAAAACTTTTAAAAATGTTAGATGAACACTACAAATCTAAAAAGAATAATTGTAGAAAATTATGGACAGTATTTGTATTTCTCATCTGGTATAAAAAATTCTTTATAGATATTAAACCTGAAGCTTAAAAACTTCAGGTTTTTATTAAAAATCATATAGACTGCATTAAGCCATTAATATAAATTTCTTCTTTTTCATCAATAATTCCATCGATAATTTGAACTTCTATCTTATCTTTTATAATTTTATCAATCTTTCTTGCACCATATATTTTATAATTTGAAAGTTTTACAATATCATCAGCAATATCTTTATCTATTCTTATCTTAATTTTACTATCATACTTATTTTTTAAATCATTAAATCTTAAATCGATTATTTTTTTAATATCTTTCTCACTAAGATAATTAAACTCTGTAATATTATCGACCCTATTGATAAAAGGAATAGAAAAATTTTCATTTAATTTAGACGTCTCATCTATCTTATTATTAAAGCCCAAACTATTACCCAAATAACCAACATTAGACGTCATCACTATAACAACATTATCAAACCTAATTTCATTACCCCTACTGTTTTTAATTTTACCGTAATCTAAAACCTGTAAAAACAAATTAATAACATTACTATGCGCTTTTTCTATCTCATCCAAAATTAAAACTGAATTAGGCTTATTTCTAATTTGATCTAAAATACCACCATCATCATATCCTACATAACCAGGTGGTGATCCAATAAGTTTACTTATACTATGACCCTCTTTATATTCACTCATATCAAGTTTAATAACATTATTCCCCGCCAAGGCTTTACCAAATAAAACCGCAAGCTCTGTTTTACCAACACCTGATGGACCACAAAATAAAATAGAATAACACTTATCACTAAATCCTAATTTTATTTTTTTAGCAATATTAGTAACTTCTCTCACCGCTTTATCCTGACCGATAATACTTTCTTTAAATATTTTTTCAGTCTTTAAGATTATATTTTTTTTCTCATTTAAAACCTCATACACCGGAACTGCAGATTTTAAACTTACAACTTCTGCAACATCCTTTTTAGTAACCTTTTTCCTTCTTCGTTTATATAAATTAAGTTCTAAATTGTTTATTGTATCCATAATCTCATATTCATAATTTTTTAACTTACTAGCTTCTTCAAAATTATTATTTAAGATTGCTTTTCTTTTATTAGTTATAATTTGTTTTAATTCCTTATTTTTATTTCTATACTTTTTCGCATCATCACTTTCCTTCAAACTGACCATAGCCGAAACTTCATCTAATATATCAATAGAACGGTCAGGTTCATTTCTATCATATATGTATTTTGAAGAAAGTTTTATAATTAGTTCAACTATATCAGATGTAATAATAACATTATGAAAGCTTTCATAAATTCCCTTTAAATTCATTAAAATATCTTTAACAGTCTGCTCTGAAGGCTCTTCTATTAAAATTTTTTGAAATCGCCTTTCTAAAGCACTATCTTTTTCAATATACTTTTTATATTCTAAAATAGTAGTAGCTCCAATACACCTAATTTTACCTCTAGCTAAAGCCGGTTTAAATATATTAGAAGCATCTATTGCCCCCTCTGCCCCACCAGCGCCAACTAAAGTATGAACCTCATCAATAAATAAAATAATGTCATCATTTTCTTCAAGCTCTTTTAATATTTTATTCATCCGTTCCTCAAATTCGCCCCTATATTTAGTGCCAGAAACTGCTGAAGCCATATCTAAACTAATTATTCGCTTATTTTTAAGAGTCATAGGAACCTCTCCATTTACAATCATACTGGCTATTGACTCAACGATAGCCGTTTTACCAACACCAGCTTCCCCAATTAAAATAGGATTATTCTTTGTCCTTCTTGAAAGAATTTCTAAAACTCTCTTTACTTCTTTTTCCCTGCCAGTTATTGGATCAATCTGCCCATTAATTGCCTTCTGATTAAGATCAGTTCCCAACTCTTCAATAAGTAATTTTTTACTACTTTTCTTACTAACTAATTTATAAGAAAAATCATTATATAGTTCATCAATATCTATATTCATCCCCATTAAAATTCTAATAGCGACGCCTTCGCCCTCCTCAAGCAAGCTTAAAAATAAATGATTTATAGTAACCACACCGTCATTATTATCCTTCGCATCAATAACCGCATTTTCTAATATTCGCTTTAAAAGAGGTGTATACAAAAACCATTGACTAGGTTTACTTCCCTTTCCAAGCACTTTAATAATCTCTTTTCTAAATACATGATAATCCAAATTATATTTTTTAAGTCTATCTGTAATATCATTATTACCTTTTAAAATAGAAAGTAATAAATGTTCTGATGAAACATAAGGATGACAAAGATCATACATTTCTTTTTTCGCATTTACTAAAACTTTTCTAGCTTCTTCCTCAAAATTGCCAAACATAATATTCTCCCTTCATTACATTCTATGAATATAATGTGACTGTTTGAAGAAAAATAATCAGGCAAATTAAGACAAAAAAACTTTAGAAAAAATCTAAAGCTTTAATACTATTTATACAATTTATAACATTCAACTACCTTTAAAAGCAAATCAAAATCAGAAATCTTCAAATTATCAATGGTAAGAACATTGTCAAATCCTTTTAACCTAGCTTTATCAAGCTTATACTTAGAAAAACTATCAATACATGACTGAACATTAACAATATTTACATTTTTAACCATCTGATTTTCAATAATCATTACTTTTTTACTCAAAAATTTCTTATTAAAACTCATTGGACGCATTAAATCAGGTTTAATATCAATTAAATATGATTTGTTTAAATCTAATTTGACATTACTAACTCCACTTTTATTTTTAGCATTCCCGCTAGATTTAACATATCTTATTTTACTAAAATCAATATTAGAAGGTTTAAACTTTCTAGTTTTTATAGCCTCATTTAAATAACTAAAAACCTTATTTGAAATAGGTACTTTCTTGTATAACTTTTTATTATCATTTAAAACAAGTTTAATATTTTGGGCCTTATTATAATCTAAATTAACTAATTTATAATTTTTAAACTTAACATTCTCATTTAAATAACTAAAATTCGCACTATTTAAAAATACTTTACTAAATAATTTTTCTTTTTCTAATTTATGATCTAAGTTAATATTCTTAAGCTTATCAGAATCCAAGTTAACAAGCCTATACTTTTTAGACTTAGTTATTTCATTTAAATAACTATACAAATTATCTTTAAGAGTAATAATATTATATAACTTTGGCTTACTAACAATATTTAAACTAATAGACTCAAGTTTATTAATATCAAATTTAAATGGTTTCAATTTAGGCTTATATTCACTTTTGCCTTGAGTAACATTTATAAAACCTACTTTTTCATTATTAAGCTTAAAAGATTTAAATAATTTAGTTTTATTTGGTTCTTCATCTTTAGAAAAATTATCACGTCTATTATCAAGTTTTTCAGCTATTCTATTAATGACACTAATTATAAAAATAGAAATCATTTGTAAAACAAAAGTGCCAACAAGAAGCTGCATTAAACTAAGAACATCACTATTTGTATACAAAGCATTACTTTTATATACATTTATTTTATTAACCCTAATTGTTATTAAAATAAGTACAAACAACATTTGAATAATTCCAAAAGACATATAATTTATAATTTTATTTATTTTATACATTCTAGAACTAAAAATTGTTATTAAAGCAAAAGCAGAAGCAAGTAAAACAATTCCAAATAGAGTTATAAAATTTGGAAAATATAAAACCATAAAAAATCCATCCATCAAATTATCAAATAACTTAAAAATCACATCACCAAATACAATTAAAATAGAAAAAATAATTAAAAAATAAACTATTATAAACACTTTTCTCCCGTGCTTTTTCTGTAAAAAATAAATAACCAAAGGCACAAAAAATAGTAACGTAAAAAGAGGATGAGCTAAAATATTATCAAACAAAATTTTAATCTTATCCAAAAAAGATAATTCTTGCATAATCACACCTCTTTTCGCCTTAGTATTTTATCATATTACAAAATATAGTCAAATTTATCTACGAATAAATTTCCTAAACTTTATTATTATTTTATTAACAAAATCCTTTCCAACAATCTCCGTAATAGTATTAGATTTATATGCCATAAATAAGTAAATTATAATCCCAACTATCCCATACAAAATAATATATAAAATAGAAATAAATCTACTTTCAGAAAAACTAGGCACAAGTAAATTAAGCGTAGATAAACCTAAAACCATAATTACTGTACATAATATAACTTTAATAAATGTTCTAAAAGCCTTCTCAAAGCTTATACCAGTCTTCTTCTTAACTTCATTCATCAAATACACTGATTCAAAGACATCAATTATAATATTTAAAGTGATTGTCGCAAAATAAGCTTCAAAACCCAATTTACTAAATAAAACCATTATTGGTACATTAAAAGCAATTTTTAAAATAAGTGAGCCTAAAAGTGCTGTAACAGTTGCTTTTGTATTTGTCATAGCTTGATTTGTATTTACTAAAACAGAACATATCGCAAGTGGTATTTGTGAAAATATAAGTAAACTGAATATAGAACTATTAAGTTCATTATAGCCATAAAAAACAGTCCAAACAGCTTTTGACATAAAACTCATACCAACAGCCAAAGGAACAATTACTAGACATAATATTTGTAATGCCTGATTAATTTTACCATTAACTTCTTTTATATTTTTAACCGCATAACTAGAAGCAATCGTCGGAATTAAACTCGTAATAATTCCTGTAGAAACCGCCATCACTATCATATTGAGCTTAGATCCCCATGTAGATATTACACTAATAACATTTTCCGCAATTTTAGTAGTATAACCTAAATTAACCAGACTCTTTACAACTGTAAATACATCAACATTTACAAATAATGTTTCTAAAAGTGAAATAACAACAAAAGGCATTGCATAGAAAATGACCTTGTGAACTAATTTTTTATTCGTTATTTTAGATTCTTCCGGAAGCCTTTTTGCCTCTCTATTTAAATTTCTAGCTTTTTTAATCTTATCATGTACATAAAAGTAAGCTGCTAAAGCTCCAACAGTAGCTGCAAATACAGCAACCCCAACAGCTGTATTTAAAGGCAAATGGAAAACCTTTAAACTTAAAAAACTGCCAACTAAAATAACTAAAACTCTAACTACCTGCTCTAAAACATCAGCAATTGAAGAAACCTGCATTATTTTATGACCCTGCAAATAACCTTTAGAAACACTTAAATGAGGAACAACGAGAACAGCCGTTGAAATAACCCTAATAACCATAGTTACGTCTTCTATAGTATTTCCTCCCTTAACATCGCCTATAATCAAATAAGCAATTTGCGGAGCAAAAATAAATAAAACTAAAAAAGAAATAATACAAAGAACAGAAATTATTTTAAGACCTATCTTAAACGTTCTTTCTTTAGTATTATAATAACCCATTTCATTAAATTCGCTAACAACTTTACTCATAGCTACAGGAATGCCAGAAGTTGCCAAATTTAAAAATATGTTATAAATCGCATAGGCATAACTATACAAAGCTCCGCCCTGCGTTCCTATTATTGCATAAAACGGAATAACATAAACAAGTCCAATAACCTTACACAAAACAATACCAATAGTTGATATTGCTGCCCCAGCTAAAAACCCAGTTTTTTTCATCTAACCACCTACTTATATAAAATTAATGCCGAAAAAAGATAAATCTGCTCATCAGAAAAAATCCCAATAGAAGATGAAAATTTAATATCAAATATTTCAGGCTCGGCCTCTTCTATAAAATTATTGATAGCTTCCTCTAAATCTTTTTCGTGTCCCTCATCAAAAACTTTCACTTTCATTATATCACCAATCAAAATATAACAAAAATTATACCATAAAAATGTCAAATAAAGAGGAAACAATTCCTCTTTAAATTATCTTATAAATCTGACCCCTTTAGAAGGAATTTGTGGCATGATCGTTCTTGGATTTATTCTACCTTGATTTGCTGTATATGAAGTAGCCCCACTCCAAGTATTTCCATCAAATAAATTAAGATGTAAATGTCTTGCTCCAGCACAGGCATCATTATCCCCGCCAACTTGTCCTAAAACAGTATTAGGTGTAACATTCTGCCACTGACTAACCGAAACAGAAGCCATATGCCAATAAGAAGTAACATAAGGATGATTATTTATTCTATGAAGAACATATACAATATAACTACCGCAGTTCTTACCATTGACTTTATATGTGCCCCAAGGCTGAATAAGAACTACTTGTCCTAAAGCAACTGGATAAATTGGTCCAGTACAACCGCTACAGTATGAAAAATCAATTCCTTTATGATAACTATTATCATAACTTCTCCATCCAAAATCACTTGTTACATAGCCGTGGGCAATAGGCATATATGTTCCATTCGCACTAGCTATTTGTATTCCCTTAACAGACCCTACGCTGCTCGAATTAGCAACACTCCTACTAAGCCTATTCATACACTGACTCATCGTTTCAGAAAGTTTACATCTGTTCATACTATTAATCATATCGATAGTAGCCTTATATTCACTTTCCTTATCAACCATTGTCTTATTTAAATCAACAATTTCTGAAGAAAGTTTAGCCTGAAGTAAACTAAGTTCATCCTTCTTCTTATTAAGTTCCTCATCTTTTTTATTAAGTTCATTTTTCTTTGCTTCAAGCTTCTTTATATCATTACCATATTCCTCAATTAACTTTTCATTATAGTCACCAAGCTGTTCAGCCACTGAAACCCTATAAATAAAATCCGTAAAATCAGTAGCCCCGAAAATATACTCTAAATAATTAGCCTCACCATTAGTAACCTGAACATAGCTCATTATATCTTTCATCTGTGCATCTTTTCGCTCAATCTCTTCCTGAAGTTTTTCAACCTGTGAAGCTATATCTTTTAATTCATTATTAATTCTTTCAATTTCCTTCTTAACCGCTGCCATATCATTAATAGCCTTTTCTCTTTCTTCGGCCTTTAATGCTTTCTCAGCCTTCGCCTCATTATATGCTTTTCTATTTGCTTCAGCCTCAGCCTTTAATTCACCTAGCGTCTTTTCTTTAGCATAAATAGGCGTCGCAAAAATACTAAATAACATTAAAGAAATAATACTAATTACAATAAACTTCTTTTTCATCTAACCACCTTAACCTTTTAAAACTTTTACAGCTGCCTTATAAGAAGGCATATACTTTGACACTGTTTTCCAAAATTCTCTAGAATGATCAAAATGAACAAAATGACTAAGCTCATGAATAATAACATAATCAATTTCCCTTAAACTATATTTAATCAAATTAGAATTTAAAGTTACTGAATTATCTCTTTTATTACAAACTCCCCATCTAGTTTTCATTTTTCTTATCTTAAGCTTAGGAAAAGGAATTACCTCCTCAAATAAATCATAATTATATTTAAGTCTTTCCGTAAAAATATTAAGCATTTGCGATTTTAACCACATTTCCACCTTTTTATAATCACTGGCATAAATCTTATTATCATCAATCCTCATATTTTCTAACGGTACTAACATTATATCATACTTTTGCCCTAAATAATAGAATCCACTATTTATTTCTGACTGTCTCTTTACTTTATTTAACGATTTTCTTAAAAAATCTTTCTCGTTATCTAAAATATCTTTAATATAAAAACGAGTTGCCAAATAATTTGTCGTCACATATATTGTCAAATCATCTTTTATTTTAATATAAGTGTTTTTATTCTTTTTTTTAACAACAATTACTGTATAAATTTCACCATCTAATTTATATTTAAATGTCATTATATCACCACAATAATTTTATCACAATTTAAAAAATAAAAAAAGAAACACTTTAGCGTTTCTATAATAATGTTAGTATTCCGCAAATTAGTAGTACTAATAAGAATGCAATTAAAGCAAATCTCCATATATACTTAATCCACTTGCCATAAGATACATCAAAGCTGCTTAACCCAGCAATTAATACGATGCTTGTTGGGAAAATCATCATTGCAACACCATAAACTGACTGAACAAGAAGGCCAGCAATTGATAAGCTTGATGAATCAAAACCAGTCACAAAACTAGAAATATCAGCAAGTAAATAATATAAATCATTGAAGAAGAATCCGCTTAATAATGCACTAACGCCAGTAATAATTGGATTAAAACCATCACTTAACTCAAACAACTTTCCGTTAATAGAATCAACTAAAGTTCCACTACCATATTGTAATGATTGATATAAAACAGAAAGAATAACACTTGCAAGTGATGCATAAATAGCTGTTGGTAACCATTTCTTAGTGCCAGCAATAAAGCTTTCAACATAATCATTAATATTTAATTTATAAGCTTTTGCAATTAACATAGAAGTTATAATCATTAATCCTATAAATTCAACATTTCCCCAATATCCAAGTTGGCTAATACCACTAAATAAATGTTCAAAAATTGGAAAATCTTTAATTTTAACTCCCATAATAGCATCATGCATATTATTAAATACATTAATACCAAAACTATAATACCAGTTGTACATACCAACAAACGCTAACACAAGCATTAATGATACAATTAATACTAATGGCCAAGTTTTAGCAAAACCACCAGACACTTTCTTAACCGGTACTATTGCTGCTAAAGCTTTTGTGTTTGACTTTTTCGCTGGTTTCTTAGCTGGTTTTTTTGCCGTTTTCTTAGTAGATGCTTTAACTGTTTTCTTAACTTCCTCCTTAGCTGCTACTTCTTTTTTAGTTTTTACTTCTTTTTTTACATCCAAAGCTTCTTCTTTGACTGTAGCGTTTTTCTTATCATTCTTTTTACCAGAAGATAATACTGTAAATACTAATAGAACGGTAAGTAAAACAAGTAAAACTATTTTAGCAACTATTTGATTATTCATATCTAAAGATAAAATATTTTTTGTATATCCTGTGATATTAAAACCATAAGTTGAAGCAACACTACCTACAAGTAAACTTCCAACCGTTGCAGCAAGTGCAGTTACTTTATCATAATTCATTTTAAATAAAACAGCTGCAAAAAGTGGCACTAAAACAAATAAAGGAATTATAAGACCAGTAAGTGAAGAAAGAATTACAAAGAAAATTACAGTAATAACTAAAAACTTATTTTCACGTCCTTTAAAACGAGCTACCCACTTATCTGTTAAAGCATCAAGGGCACCAGTTTTTTCCATAACACCATAAAGTCCACCCATAACTGCAAATATAGCACCATATAAAACAAATGTTATAAATGCATTAACAGGAGTATTTACTAAATCCACAAGTCCAATAGGACTAATCCCACTAGTTGTTAGTTTTCCTCCAGAATAAGTACCAACAGGAATAATCCAACTTAAAAATGCAAAAATTAAGAAAGATATTCCAATAACTTTAAGTATATTTCTTTTCATTTCTATTTACCTCCCATAAACATTATATCAAAAAAACCTTATAATATAAAGTTTTTTTCATTTTTTTACCATTTTTTCATAAAAAGATAAATATGGTATAATTAAAAAGGTGACCTTTATGAACACATTTTCTTATTCAAACACTAATAAAAGATATCATACCTTAGATTACTTCTATAAACAAAAATTTAAATCTAAAGTATGTAAAATAAGCTTAAATGCCGGTTTTACTTGTCCTAATATCGATGGAACCAAAGGATATAATGGATGCATATACTGCTCTAAAATAGGATCAGGTGAATACGGCGGTAACCCTGAAGAAAATTTAATAACCCAGTTTAATAATATTAAAAAAGTTATGGATAGAAAATGGCCAAATAGTAAATATATTGGGTACTTTCAAGCAAGAACTAACACCTATGCTCCAGTAAAAATATTGAAAGAAAAATATGAAACAATACTAAATTTGCCAAATGTTGTAGGTCTATCGATTGCAACAAGGCCTGATGCCATTACAGATGAATGCTTAGAATATTTAAAAGAACTTAATAAAAAAACATTTTTAACAGTAGAACTAGGACTTCAAACAATTCACGATAAAACATCTAAACTAATAAACAGATGCCATGATTTAAAATGCTTTGAAGAAATATTAAAAAAACTAAAACAAAATAAAATTTTTACTGTAGTTCATATTATTAATGGCCTCCCTTATGAAACAAAAGAAATGATGATAGAAACTGTAAAATATTTAAATAATCTTAATATTGACGGCATTAAAATACACATGCTTTCTATATTAAAAAATACTCCACTAGAAACATATTACAAAAAAAATAAATTTCACGTGCTTTCAAAAGAAGAATATATAGATATAACAGTAGAACAGTTAAGACATCTAAACTCCAAAATAGTTATTCAAAGACTGACTGGAGACCCCACAAAAGAAGATTTAATAGAGCCAAAATGGACAATAAAAAAAATCGATGTTTTAAACGGAATTGACAAAAAAATGAATAAAGAAAATATTTATCAAGGTGATAAAATAACTAACTAAAAAAAGAATAATTTTTTATTCTTTTTTTCCTTTTAAAATAATCATATATACACAAATTCCAACCACAACAGAAACAGCAAATAAACCCATAATAATAAATCTAGCATTAGCTCCAGTGGCTGGAACTTTTACCACTTTATTCGAACTACTAGATAATACTTGCGGTTTAGCATCTTGAGTATTCTCATCATCACGAGAAGTACCAGCCGCACTTGATGAATCATCAAGCATATAAACATAAACTATCTGGTAAATATCATTATTATCAGCATCCTTAGCTTTAATCCAAAGCCAGTAATAACCCGCATCTGCAGGAACATTATATAAAAGATTATTTCCTTCACTATCTAAACTTTTTTCTTGCCAGTTATTATCATCGTATAAGGGAACATCTTCATATAGCTCCTTTAAAGAATTATTATGATTAGCAATACAAACATTAGCTGCAGAAATATACTGATTATATACACTCGTATAATTATTATTTGCAGCTATATACTCATCATTTGAAGTATAATCATCGCCAGCTTCAATCAACCTAGCTTTAATTGCCTGCATGTTTTTCTCTAACGGTTCATAATCATACGTCCTTTTTGCCGTCTCATCACATGAATTATATGTTTCTTTTATCTCATTAATTTCCCTTTTATGACCATTAATAACAGCACTTGTAGTTTCAATAAATTGATAATATATAACATCATTATTATTTTTTAAATCACTCTTTAACTGAATTTTAACCATATTAGCTTCTATATTATTAAGTATTCCAATTTCTTCAGAGATATTAACATCATCATAATTAAAAGCAAGTACACTATCTGCGCTTATAAATAATAAAATAAAAGACAAAAATACCTTAACAAATTTTCTCACTTTACCACCTCATTAACAATACTATACTTTTCTATTATCTGCCAAAATTGTAGCACATCATAAAAATATTATCAATATATAACAAAAAAATGCTTAAAAGTTTACACTAATAAACACTTTATATATTAAAATAATGCACTAAATAAATTAACAATAAAACATACGATAATTCCAATCACGAAAGGAATTATAAAAGATAAAAATGCCCACTTATTACTACCTGTCTCCTTTTTAATAGTTAAAATAGTTGTCATACAAGGAAAATGTAAAATAGAAAATAACATTACACACACTGCAGTTAAAGTAGTCCATCCATTATTTATAAATAAAGTTTTAAGCTCTGCTAAATTACTAATATCTGTAATATAGCCTAATGACATATAACCCATAATCATAATTGGAATAACTATTTCATTAGCTGGAAAGCCTAATAAAAATGCCATTATTATAACTCCATCCATGCCAATTAAATGACCAAAAGGATTTAAAAAATTAATGCATATTTTTAAAATAGACAAATTACCTATATGAATGTTTGCCATAAGCCAAATAACAAATCCTGCAGGAGCCGAAACAGCGATTGCTCTTTTTAGAACAAACAAACTTCGATCAAATATAGATCTAATTATAACCTTTATTATTTGAGGTCTTCTATAAGGTGGAAGTTCTAAAGTAAAAGATGAAGCCTCCCCTTTTAAAATTGTTTTAGATAAAATTTTAGAAACTAAAAATGTAACTAAAATTCCAAAAATAATAAATAAAGTTAATATAAATGATCCAAATAAAGTATTCGCAATTAAAAACATTGAAATTAATGATATTAGTAGAGGAAATCTTCCATTGCAAGGAACAAAAGCATTTGTCAAAATAGCAATCAATCTCTCACGAGGAGAATCTATTATTCTAGCTCCGGTTACCCCAACTGCATTACACCCAAATCCTTCAACCATTGTAAGTGCTTGCTTACCACAAGAATCACATTTTTTAAAAACACCATCCATATTAAAAGCAATACGTGGTAAATATCCTAAATCTTCAAGTAAAGTAAAAAGAGGGAAAAAAATCATCATAGGTGGAAGCATAACCGCAATTACCCAAGCTAAAACTCTATATATGCCATAAACCAAAGCATTAATGACAATACTAGGTAAATGAACAAACGTCAAAAATTTTAGTAATATATCTTCAAATTTAAAAAATAAATCATACAAAATAGAAGAAGGATAATTTGCCCCAACAATCGTAATCCATAAAACAAAAAACAAAAGTAAAATCATAATAATAGTTCCTGTAAATTTATTAGTCAAATACTTATCTATTATCCTATCTTTTTTATCATAATTTTCCTTGTTATAAGTTATAACTTCACTAACTATTTTTTCACATTCTAAAGAAACACATTCCATAGTTAAAGTTTCAATATCATCTTTAGTAAAACCTTTCATATAAAGTTCATTATTAACTTCTCGGACTTTATTCCTTATATCTAGATTATAAACTAAATCAGTATGAAAATTAAAATCAAAAGAATTTAGAAACGGAATATCATAAGTTAATAGATGAAGAGCAACAATATCTTTATCAACATGCGTATTTGGAATCAAATCATAAAGTTTTTTTGTCTCTTTTTCTAAAAAATCATAACTTATCTTAATTGGTTTATTTTTTATATGACAAACCTCATCAAGTTTTAAAAGTACCTCATTAATACCCTTTTTACTTCTCGCAATTGTTGGCACCACCGGTACACCCAAAAGCTCACTTAATTTATTAAAATCTATATCAATTTTTTTCTTTTTAGCTTCATCCACTAAATTAACAGATATTACAACCTTACTAGTTATTTCTAAAACCTGCATAACCAAATTTAAATTACGCTCCAAAGCCGTGGCATCACAAACAACTACCAAAGCATCATAATCAGAAAAATATATAAAATCACGAGTTACCTCTTCTTCTTTAGAATGAGAAGCTAAAGAATATGTGCCAGGTAAATCCTCAAACTCATAGCGAGTTCCATTATATATTTTAAACCCTGTTGCTTTTTCTACTGTTTTTCCTGGCCAGTTACCAGTGTGCTGGTGCATACCAGTTAAAGCATTAAAAATCGTACTTTTCCCCACATTAGGATTTCCAACTAATCCAACTTTCATACTTCTACCTCAATATCTAAAGTATCATCTTTTCGAATTCCAATAACTGTACCTTTTATCTTATAAACGGTCATACTTCTATTCATTAATATTGGTTTTACCCTAACCCCTTTAATAAAGCCAATATCCATAAGTCTTTTTTTAATATTTTTTTTAGTAATAACCTTCTTAATTAAACCTTCCTCGCCTATTTTCAAATCATTTAATTTCATAACATCAACTTACTTTCTATAGTTATTATATGAAATTAAAACAAATATGTTATAAAGTTTAAAACGCTTAAATTGTAGTAAATACTCTATTATCAAAACATCACCCTAAAACATATTTATTTTCTATTCTAAAAACAAAAAAATCTGAAACAAATCAGATTTTATTTTCTATCGATAAACCAATTACTAATAATATCACAGCTACTGCTAGAAGGTGCAGGTGACGGTCTATCTAATTTAGTTAAAACTGGAACCTTAAACGCCGAACCAAATGCAATACAGTTTCCTGGTTGCAAAATCCTAAGTCTTTTTACAATTTCATTAGTTATATTTGGAACCATATCCCTAATATAATCCACATCCCTTGGATGAAGCATTTTAAAAATCAAAAAATTATTACACTGTGAAATAGAAGTTTCTGATAAATCAGAAGGTCTTTGAGAAATAAGTCCAAGTAAAACCCCATATTTTCTTCCCTCTTTAGTAATTCTATCAAATATATTATATCCAATCAAATTGACATCATTATCATTTTGAACATATCTATGTGCTTCCTCTAATATAATATGAAAAGGTAGCGTTGCTCTTCTATCTAAATTTTTAGCGTAATCAAATAATAACTTGGAATATATTTTAGTAATTATTTTAGCAAACCTATCATCAACATAATTAATATTAAAATTTATTATCTGAGCTTTTCGGCCATTTGGACCAGTTAACAATTCTTTAATATAATCATCCCTACTTACATAATTATCGCATTCAAAATATTTAGCATAATCACCATTAAGTAAAGTATGAAGTCTTACCTTAAGAACATTATTTTGATCAAACACCTTGTCACTATTTAAAGCTCCCTCAGAAATTAAAGCAAAATCCAAGGCATCAGCTAAATCCTTTAAACCATACTTAAATGAACCATCAGGTAGTGTAAGATCTACCGTTTCACTCAAAAATGATTGCATAAAATTAGTAAGAAGTTCCATTTCCCTTATTTTACCAGTCTCATCAATAATTAAACACTGCTTTAAACTACGAGTATACCCAGGTTGATAAATCTCTGTTTCCAAATTAAGATCTTCCGTATGATAAGTAGATAAAATTGAAAAAATTTGATCTCTTATTTGTGAGGAACTTCTACCACTTGATAAAATATCCAAAATAGCTCTTGCGATTATATCGTTTTTAGCAGTTTTTACTTCCTCACCTTCTCTAACAAAAAGTCCAACAAACTTTAAAGCTTTTTCAATTATTGGAATCTGATTAGAACTTTCAGCATTTAAAAGTAAAACAATATCATCAACAGATAAAAGCCATAAAGGAATTTTTAAAATTTCTGTTTCACTAAATTTAGTATTAGTAGTATACGCCTTAAAACTAACCTCTGGAACTTTATCTCCAATATTTTTAAACGCACTATGATATTCGCCATAAGCATCAAAAATAAATATTGAAGCCCTATAAGCTACTGTACTTTGCTTTTCAAAAATACTTTGAATAAGCTTAGCTACTCCCCAAGATTTACCACTACCAGTAGATCCAAAAATTGCAAAATGGCTAGCGAAAAAATCATTAATATTAAATCCAATCTTTACCCCTGGATAAATTGGACTTTCACCAATATATACATCCTGCTTTTCTTCATATTCTAAAACGCTGATAATCATCGGTATTTTTTCTTTAGAAATTAGTTTTACAGAAGCCCCAAAAGAAGGCTTTTTAATAACGCCAAAAACAAATTCGTTATTTTGAATTTCACCAACTAAATTAACATATGCAATACCATCTTTAATATCAGCTATTTCCCCAACTAACATTTTTGTATTATCTTCCATTACAACATGCATATTAATTAAACTCTGAAACTCATTTAAATTAATTGATAATTTAATTAAAACCGTATCTTCTTCAATACCTATTATTGTCCCTAACATATTCTTCACCTATCATAATTATAACACGTCAAAACAAAAAGAATCAATTGTTTTGATTCTTAAGTTAACTTTTTTTGTCTTCCCATATTATGAATAACACTTTCCACAGCAGCTTTTTTAAATAAATCTTTAGGATTATTCCCATTTGAAAACCTAACAACATCATAAAAACTTAAATATAAAACCAAATCTTCATCCTCAAAAATATCTGATTGACATTCAGTATCATATGATAAGCTAAGCCATATACTATCTTTCAGGCACTTGTCCAAAGTTTGAACAATATCATAACCTAAAGGAAAATCCATATAGTAATCAAACTTACAAGCATCATTAATAGAATATATATAAAACTTAAGATTACCATCAAATTTAAACTTAATTTTTATATCATCCTTACAAACTCCACTAAATAAAGCCAAATTATTAATAAAGCAATTAAGATCTACATAAATAAAATTATGGGAAATCTTCGAACTAGCATATTCAACTTTCTCAATTACCTCATCAATCCTTTTTAACTTATTATTTAAACAAGCTCTTGCTTCAAGTAACTCTTCCCTTTGCTTAATTAAATATTCATAATCTTCTATATTATTCATAAATTCACTCCTAAACTATAGAATCTCTTATAAAATATTTAACCCCTTTTTTCAAATAAAGTTTAAAATTACATCCTTTTTTAAATTTAATAAACCCAAGTCCCTTAATAACCAAATCCTGATTATCACCAATACTTATATCATATAACTCAAAATCAATTAATTTATCACTATCTTTATATACCCTACTTATTTTAATTTCATTAGATATATATACAATAATATTATTAAATTTACAAACATCTAACCTTAAAAAGTCTTCAAAGAAGATAGATTGATCAGTTTTTATTTGATAAATTATTGGATTTATTTCCTTCTTCGGTATTATTTTTTTTAATTCATCATCTGTCGCTTTAAGCATTACACTTCCATCATCAAGAAGTCCAGGTGTATCAATCAAAGTAAGTTCATCATTAATATTTTTTTCTAGAAAGTCTAAAGTAGTAGAAGGCAAATTACTTGTAGTTATATCGCCTTCATTTTTAGAATAATTTTTAAGGATTTTATTTATTAAAGTAGACTTTCCTGAATTCGTAAGACCCACTACATACACATTATTACTAACTTTATATTTCATAATCTTACTCATAAGTAAATCTAAATTATAATTATTTTTACTAGAGATAAAAAGACTATCTTTAATATTTAATTTTCCTTTAATTTTACTTAAAAATCTATTCTCATTAACCGTCCTTGGAATTAAATCTTTTTTAGTAATCAAAAGAATAATTGGATTATTAATTTTTAAACTATTAAAATCAAACACATTCAAAAAATCTAAAGTAAGTAATACCAAATCATTAGAATCATTAATTTTAGCTATTTTTTCTAAATACTCATCATTACCTTTATTGCTAAAAATATATTCATTATAATGTGTTATTTTAAAACAACGCCCACAATATTTTTTATTTAAATCTTTAACATATCCTTCTTCTAAAGGTTTTTCACTTTGTAATATAGCCCCACATCCAAAACATTTAGTCATAATATTTATCCCTATGAAATAAATTATTATTTTGAAGTTCTTTTATTTTTCGGTTTTCCAAAAATCTATTAAATTTAGTAAAAATCATTTCTTTAGGAGAAATGGGATTAACCAAAATAGTCGTAATACCTACCTTATTTCCAACTTTCACATCCGTCATTAATTGATCACCAATAATAACCACTTCTGAAGGTTTATAATTATATCTATTAAGCAGTTTTCTAAGCTTCCTAGTAAAAGGCTTACAAGCACTTGCTACACCATCAACTCCTAAAAAAGAAGTAAAAGTTTTTAATCTAAAACCTGGACTATTAGTGAAAATAATAATCTTAAACCCTTTTTGTTTTAAACCAATAAATAAATCTTTAGCTTTTTCTGAAGGCAGACTAGACTTTGAAGAAACTATAGTATTATCTAAATCATATAAAATACATTTTATACCCCTATTAAGTAACTTAGAATAGTCTATAGTATAAATACTTTTTTGATATATATCAGGCAAATAATCTTTCATTTTTACACCTCCAGCACACTAATATCATAACATATTTAAAAGTATTCATCAACAATTATAATATTAAGAAAAAAATATTAACTTATATTAATATTTCCCGTTATCATATCCTTAATGTTTCTTAAAAATAATTGAATAAAATTAATTTTTAAAATATCCTTGTTAACAGTTAATGGAACATTCCTAATTAACTTACCATTATCTTTTATTTTCAAAGTTCCAATTACATCACCTTTTTTAAGTGGCGCTTTTAAATTATTAATATGAGCATCATATGAAATATTAAATAAATCCCCTTTTTTCTTTAATATTGTAGCATCTTCAGCTGGAATAACCTCAGCATATTCATATACACCACTATCAACTAAATATTTACCAAGACTTTTTCCCTTAAGCACGTCTTCTGTTTCATACTGAGCAAAAGAATAATCAAGCATCTCACTAATTTCCTTATTACGAACTTTACTTGTCGGCTCCCCCATAACTACAGCTATTATCCTCATACCGTTTTTTTTAGCAGTTGCTGTTATACAATACCCAGCTCCATCCGTAAATCCCGTTTTTAGTCCATCAACGCCGTCGTAAAATCTAACTAATTTATTTGTGTTAACAAGCCAAATTTTTCTATCGGTATTTTGTCTTAAATAATCCTCATAAACCGAAGTGAAATCAAAAACTATTTCATGCTTAGCAAGTTCTTTAGCAATTAAAGACATATCTCTAGCACTAGAATAATGATCAGCCGTATCAAGCCCATGAGGATTTTTAAAATTAGTATTTTTAAGACCAAGCTCTTTAGCTCTTTTATTCATATGACTTACAAAAACATTCTCACTACCATAGCTTGCTTCAGCAAGAGCCACTATCGCATCATTGCCGGAAGCAATAGCTACACCCTTAAACAAATCTTTTACCGTCATTTTTTCCCCAGTTTCCAGTAATATCTGACTTCCCCCCATCGAAGAAGCGTTTTCGGAAACAGTAATAACTTGATTCCATTTTAAAACACCATTTTCTAAAGCCTCTAATACCAAAAGCATACTCATCATTTTTGTCATACTTGCTGGTACTAATTTTTCATCAGCATTTTTTTCATATAAAACTTTACCTGTACTAGCCTCTATCAAAATAGCCGATTTGGCATTAGGTGCAAGTTTTAAATCTTCAGCTTTTACTAAGGGTCCAAATATACTAAATAATATAAGGAAAAACATAAGCTTTTTCATCAAAATCACCTAATAAAAAATATGTCACAATTAATCTAAATATAACAAAAAAGTGATTTAAATCAATCACAATTATTAATATCATCACTAAATTCATAAACAAACTGATTATTTTGATACGTTATACAAACACCAGCATTTCCATGATTTGCTTTTCGTAAACTGTTAAAATCTTTATTCTCTAAAAAATGATTATCTTTCAAAGTTTTAATAGAAACTTTAGAAGAAGAAACATTAGAACCTTCCACAAAAAGATTTTTTAATCCCCAAGCTCTAGCAGCATTTTCAACAGCAAGCTTCTGCTCCTCACTAATATTTTTCTGCGACTTATTCAATATTCCCATAACATTAGGAACCGTAATTGTTAAAACAATCCCCAATATAGCAATGACTGCAATTAATTCAACCAGTGTAAAACCCTTTTTCATCATATCACCACTTTAAATATAGCATATTTACATTTTTAAGTAAAGAAAAACATAAATTCTAAAAAGAATCTATGTTAATTTTCACATGAGAATCGTTATTTAAACGACTGCTAGCCTGAACTATAGTCCTAATTGCACTAGCAATCATCCCGCGTTTGCCAATAACTTTACCCATATCATCAGAACTAACTAATACTTCAATTGTTACTTGTTCTTCATCATCAAATTGTTTAACTGATACCATATCAGGATTACTAACTAAATTTTTAACTAAAAACTCTGTTAAACTACTTAAACTCATAATTATTTACTTTCTTTTTTAGTAGTTTTAGATAAATGAAATTTTTCGTTAATTCCTTGACTTCTAAATAAGCTTTTAACTGTATCAGTTGGAACTGCTCCATTATTTAACCATTTTAAAGCAACTTCCTCTTTAATATTGATTTCGGCTGGACTTGCAATTGGATTATAAGTACCAATAAGTTCAATATATTTTCCATCCCTTTTTGTATGAGAATCAGCTGCGACTATTCTATAATAAGGTCTTTTTTTCGCACCCATTCTAAGTAATCTTAATTTAACTGCCATAATATCCCTCCATTTCGTATATAACTATATCATAAAATTATATGCATGTCAACCGTTTTTAGTTAACACAAAAAACATTCATTTAAGAATGTTTTTCTAAATAATTTTCATCCACTGTATCATCAATTTCTTTTAAAGACTCATCAACCTCATTATCACTAGTAAGTTCATCCCATGGTTCCTCTTCTTCATAAGTTTCAATCTTCATCTTAGCCTCACCAACTATTTCAACCCCAAGCTCTTTTTCTATATCAAAAGAAATTGTTTTGCCATCAAATTTAACATCTAAACATGTAGGCTGCTTTAAAGATCTAACAATTATATCAGTATCTCCAGACAAATCAGCATCATCACGAACTTTAACATTAAATAAATCATTATAATTAATTGTCTTATTTACAACTGCCGTCTTACTATCACCATCATACGAATACCATATATTTATATCAAAAGAACCATCAACGCCAACTTTATCATCTACTTTATATCCTTTAAACTTATGATTTATTACCCAGCACCCCAATACTGTTGTTGGTTCATTATCCGCATCTACAGAATAACTATTTTTAAAATACTTCTTTCCTTTTCCGACAACTGCCTTTGCCACTATTTCTTTATAAAAGGCCATTTTATCACCCCTCATTTTAAAATATGCAGCTGAAGGAAAAAAGTACACAAAAAAGTAGTTAAACTACTTTATAAATTTTAAAAACTTATTTAATTTTTCATTAGAAAACATTTTACCATATATACTAAATTTTTCTAAATCCGTTAAATCATTAACAGAAACCGCCTCACTAGTATCTATCCTTTTAAAAGTAGTAGCTTTTTTATTAGTAAATAAAAGTTTCGCATCAAAAGAATCCTCTAAATTATCTCCAAAATAATGTTTAAAATTAAAACTAGCCTTCTTACCACTTGCATCAATACCTATATTTCCAGTAAGCTTTTCATCATTTTTATTTTTTATTAAAGTAAAAATATATTGACTATCACTTTTCATAAGTTCGAAAGACCCCAACTTTCCATCAATAGTTCCTTTTATAAAATCTTTTGACTTTCTGTCATTATATAAATTAATTTTTAAAGTTTCATTGCGTTTGAAAAAATCCTTAATATTTAAAGTAAACTTATCTAATTTTTTTTGAATATTTTTATTAGAATCATTAGTTATCACACTAAGCGAAGAAATAAACTCTGTGTTAGATTTTAAAGTATTTACAAACACCTCAGAAACTCTTTTATAATTTTCTTCATTTATAATTAATGTACTTTCATAAACACTAATAGATTTACTTCCTAAATCAAAGCTTGTTTTTCTACCGCTAATTTTTTCCGAAGTAGCTACTTTATCAAACGCCTGATTTAATCCCGTAAGTATAATTTTAATATCTTTAGGATTTATAAATTTAAAACTACTATCATTTTTAAATTTTAAATATTTTTCATAAACATCAGCCGAATAAATATATAAACTATTTTTATCACTATATAAATCAAAATCTATAAGATCTTCACTATCATATTTAGTAGATACTTTTAAATTAAGCAAGTCATTGGCATTATCTAAAGTATAATTTATATCAAAATAAACCTTACTAAGTTCAGATAAAAATTCACGGTCTTCTTTACTATCAATTATAGCTTGAAATCCTATTTTACCCTTAGAAACATCATAATTATTATCACTGATATTTTCGGTTAAAGACAAAAAGAATCTATCAATTGTATTAGTAAAAATTGTACTAGGATTTTCATTTAAAAATCTAAAGACTAAAAACATTGAAATAAGTAAAATTAAAAAAAGACATACAAGCCAAGGAATTTTAGACATCCTAGCTTCCGCACTATTTTTAACAATATCTTCATAGTTAAACTCTCTAAGTTCATCTTTTGTCACTTCAGAATCTAAAAGAGTATCTTCTAAAATATAATTACTCTTACCGGCGATTTTTTTTTCAAAATCAGTCTTTTCTTTTTTATTCATAATTTATCCTACTTCCCAAAATAACTATATCAAATTATTTAAACTTATTCAACCATTTCTCCATCCATACTAAAAGATTGAACATTAGTTATTTTTACATCTACTATTTCTCCAAGCTTACTAATAGGTGCCTTAACATTTACAAGCTTCATCGTATCAGTATAGCCCATAAGTGTAGATCCATCTTTAGAACTATAATCTTCTAATAAAACTTTAACAACTTTATTTAAATATTTTTCATTAGCTTCTTTTGCATACATATTTACAATCTTATTTAATTTGTAAAGCCTTTTTTCCTTTTCTTCTAAAGAAATATCATCATCCATTTTTGAAGCAGGTGTCCCTTCCCTTGGCGAAAATATAAAAGTAAATGCCGAATCATACTTGCACTCATTAACGACATCTAAAGTATCATTAAAATCAGCCTCCGTTTCAGAAGGAAAACCGACAATTATATCCGTTGTAATAGAAACATTCTTCACTTTTTCCTTTATTTTTCTAAATAATTCTAAGTAAGATTCCTTAGTGTACCTTCTACCCATAAGTTTTAAAATTCTATTAGAGCCTGATTGTAAAGGCAAATGAATATAAGGCATAATATTTTCATATTTACTAATTATATCAATCATTTCATCAGTAAAATCCCAAGGATGAGAAGTTACAAAACGAATCCTTTCAATACCAGTTTGAGCAGTATCACTAAGTAAATTACTCATATCATAATTAATATCTAAATCTTTACCATAAGCATTAACATTTTGTCCAAGTAAAGTAACTTCTTTATACCCATCTTTCTTTAATTTTTCAACTTCTTTTATAATATCTTTTGGATTTCTACTTCGCTGCTTTCCCCTAGTATAAGGAACTATACAATATGTACAAAACTTATCACACCCATACATTATATTTACCCAAGCTTTATACTTACTATCACGTTTAACTGGGATATTTTCAATAATATCACCTTCACAGCTGTACACTTCTACTTCTAATTTTTTACTACTCATAGCCTTCTTTAAAATCTTAGGAAGTTCATAAATATTGTGCGTACCAAAAACAATGTCAAGCCACTTATATTTATCAAGTATTTCCTTAACTACGCCTTCTTCCTGCGCCATACATCCGCAAATGCCCGCAATAATATTGGGATTATCTTCCTTCATATGTTTAATTCTGCCAATCATTCCAAACACCTTATTATGAGCATTTTCCCTGATTGCACAAGTATTTAATAATATTAAATCGGCATTTTCCATACAAGATGCTTCTTCAAATCCCATCTGCTCTAAAATTGCCTTAATATTTTCAGAATCATGAACATTCATCTGACAGCCATAAGTCTTAACAAAATAAGTTTTACCTAAGCCAAGACTTCTATATTCATCATTAATACTATATTCTCTAGTAATAACTCTATCCTTAGTTCTAATTCTAGCTTTTTCTCTTTCTGGAACTAACATAAAATCACTTCTTTTCACTTAAAAATAATAACACAATTACATATATAATTCAAGAAAAAAGAGGTCATTAGACCTCTAGTGTTGAAATTAATATCATCGGTTTACATTCCGTTTGCTCATAAAAATATTTTCCAACTTTATCCCTAATACCAAGTTTTACTTTAGCAAAATCGATATAATTTCCTTTAGTGTTTTCTTTAATAACTTCTAAAGAAATTCGCTGAGCTTCTTTAATTAGAAAAGCATTTTCTTTAACATAAATAAATCCCCTAGTTAAAACCTCAGGACCAGCTAGAACTTCTTTCGTTTCTTTGTCTAAAGTAGTTGTTATAATAACAATACCATTCGTACTAAGCATCTCTCGGTCTTTCAAAACAAGTTCCCCAACATCACCAGCCGCAAGACCATCAACCAAAATATCATCAACCGGAACCTTTAATCCATTATCAACTAGCTTCCCATTTTCAAAATAAGCTACCTCACCATTTAACCTAAGTAAAATGTTTTCATCACTCATTCCAACTTTTTTGGCAACCTCTTTATTAGCAAGCATATGACGGTATTCACCATTTACAGGCATATAATATTTAGGATTCATTAAATTAAGCATAAGCATCAAGTCCTCAGAAGAAGCATGATATGATAAATACTTTCTTTTAGATAGTTCAATAATATTAGCACCTATCTTAGCTAAAACATCACATATTTTAGTCGCTGTTCTTTCCATTCCATCATCAGCCGGACTAGCAAAAACAACCGTATCATCTTTAGTAATAGTAATAAACTTATCATAACCTCTTACGATTCTTTTTAAATTAGAAAAAGGTTGTTCCCTTTCATCTGATACAATAACTACAATTTTATCATCATTAACATGAGAAATAGTCTTAATACGTTTTTTATCAAAATCAACATAATTCATGTCAATAGCTTTTAAAATTACACTTTCAAGACTCTTTCCTAAAATGACAACACTACGATCAGTATTTTTTAGTTCATTAAATAACTCTTGAATCCTATAAAGTTGAGTTTGATAAATATTATATAAAATACGTCCTTCATTTCTATTTAAAATCTCGCGAACAACATCACCAGTTCTATGATTAGGTGAAGTATATCCTTTTCTATCAGCATACAAAGATTCTGAAAGAAGGCATAACACACCCTGCTTACCAACGTACGCTAACTTACCAATATCAGTTTTATAATTTCCAAGCATTGTCGAATCAAATATAAAATTACCCGTATAAAATATAGCACCATCTTCAGTATATAAAACATATCCTACTGCATCAGGCACAGTATGCGTAAGTGAAATCGGAAAAATACTATTTTTACCAAAGCCCACCTTCCTATGAGGTTTTAACTCTACTAAATTATCAGTGCCTAACCCTTCCGAAATAAACATATCTTTTATAACTTCCAAAGTAAATTTTGTTCCATAAATTTTAATATTAGGAATTTCCTTCACGATATCCGTTAATGCACCCATGTTATTATCATGGGCATGAGTTATAAAAATACCCTTAACATTTTTTAAATTATTTTTTATATAATCATAATTTGGAATAATATAATTTACTCCAAGCATTTTATCATCGGCATACTTAAGTCCAGCATCAAAAACAAATATATCAGAATCGACATCTACAACATACATATTTTTAGCAGCCTCATTAAGTCCGCCTAACCCAAAAATTTTAATTTTGCTCATTTTTTCTCCTTTCTTTCTCATTTAAAAGCCGATGTAATTATATCAAAAAAACATATAAAAAGCAAACTAAAAGAAGCACTCATGTGCTTCACAAAATGACCAAACAAATAGTTTTAATTAAAATAATATACCCAAATAATATTTATTAAGCAAATCAATTATCCTTATTTACAAATATTTTATCTATTTCCTTAGTAGGAAGTAACATTTTTAAATTCTTAAGTATTTTAATTTCATATTCCAAAGAATCATCATCTAACTCTTCACCATCTATACACCAATTTTTATCAGGCTTTTTCTTAAATTTTATCTTTAAATTATCAGTTTTATGAAAATAAAAACCCGGAACCTTTGTAATATCACTAGTTTTAATCATAAGTAAACTCTTAATAATATCTTTCTTCGAAGAAATATTAGATAAAAGCACTTCGAATTTACTATCATCCATTTTAACATCTTGAAATACATCTATTCCGCCCATCCTTGAAGCATTACAAATAAGCATAAATGAATAAAGACCTCTATATTCTTCTCCATCTATTGTATATGAAACCTCAAATAGTTTTGTTTTACTATTAAATGACTTAATCGCATTAATTAAATAAGCAAAATAACCAAGCCTTTTTTTCATATCCCGAGGCGTATCATAAGCCACATTTACAAACTTACCAATACCAGCAACATAAACAAACGGATTACCATTAATTGTGCATATATCTACTTGCTTAATAACCCCAGCTAAAATCATTTTAAGATTTTCTACTGGATCTTTTCCCATTCCAAACATTGCTCCCAAATCATTAGTAGTTCCAAGAGGTATATGAGAAACCACAAGAATATCATCTCTTTTTAAATTACCAGCAACAATTTCGTTAAAAGTTCCATCCCCCCCAAGTGAAATAACTAAATCTTTATGTTCAAGCTCAGCTATTATTTTTTTAGCATGTCCAGCATATTTAGTAAAAATAATTTCTGTATTATAACCATTATTTAAAAGTATATTTTCAAATTCTTTTACTAAACTTTTCTTATCATTTTTTCCACTATTAGGATTACATATTAGCGCACACTTTTTCATATTAAGCACCTCAATCACATTATATATTAATTTAATTCTTTAATCAAATAAAAATTATTATTAATAAAAAGTTATATCAAAAAAAGAAATTAAACTAAATAATTTCTTCTTTAATATTAGGATTTTTTAAAACCTCAATCAACCTATCTACCTCATCTTCAGAATTATAAAAATATAAACTAATTCTTAAAGTATTTTTAATATTAATTTCATCCTTAAGTATTTTTGCACAGTGATTACCTGCCCTTACACAAATATTATATTTATCCAAATAAATAGCTAAATCCTGCGGGAAAATACCATCATAATTAAAAGTTATAATGCCACTTTGACTATTTTCATTATATATTTTTATTTGAGGTATTTCCTTTAATCTCTTAAGCGCATATTTTTTAAGCCTTAATTCATAACTATGAATATTATCAAGGCCAATATTCATCAAATACTTAATAACATAGCCAAAGCCAATAACCCCAGCTATATTAGGTGTCCCAGCTTCTAACCTATCAGGCATAGTTTTATAAATTTTAGTTCCATCAGTACTAAAATCCGCATTCATACCCCCACCAAATATAATAGGATTTATATCATTTAAAATATCTTCTTTTACATAAATTACCCCAACTCCTGTTGGACCACACATCTTATGAGCCGAAAACGCTAAAAAATCAATATCCAAATCACAAACATCAATTTTCAAATGTGCGGCACTTTGGGCCCCATCAACCAAAACAAAAATATTGTTTTTATGAGCATACTCTGTAATTTCTTTTATAGGTCTAATATCTCCAACAACATTAGAAATCTGAGCAATTGAAATAACTTTTGTTTTAGGTGAAATAGCCTTAACAACATTGTCTAACGTAACTTCATGATTATCATCAAGTTCTATATATTTTATTCTTAAATTAAGTGCATCAGCAAGTTCAAACCAAGGTAGTAAATTAGAAGCATGTTCGCTTTTTGTAAGTAGAACTTCATCACCAGATTTTAACACATTTTTAAAATATCCAAATACAATCTTATTAATTGAATCAGTAGTACCGCTAGTAAAAACAATTTGCTTAGGATTTTTTGCGCCAATAAAATCACATACTATTTTTCTAGACTCTTCATACATAAAGCTTGCCTTAATACTCATTTGATAATCTCCTCTATGAGCATTAGAACTATAATTATTATAATAATCACTAACCCCTTCAGATAAAATACGTGGTTTTAACGTTGTAGCCCCATTATCAAAATAAATAACACCTGTTCCTAAAACATTAAAATCATCTCTGTTCACAGTATCACCTCCAATACTTATCAATAATTTCTTTTAAATCATCTTTGTGATAACTAATTCCTTTCATCAAAAATCCTTTAGTAAGTAACCTATCAGATTCTTTTTTACTAATACCTCTACTCATTAAATAAAAAATTTCAAAAGAAGAAAACGTCCCAATAAGCGCACTATGACTAGCTATAACATCTTCCTCATCGATAAACAAATTAGGCTTAATAATGCACAAATTATCAGTCATATTTATAATGCGAGATTCTTGATTAACATAACATTTTTTAATATCATTAGGGACAAAAGATGAAACATTAAATTCAAGCTCACCTTCTAAAATATTAACTCCATTATTTATTATGTTACTCGATGTTTTTCTTGCATTATGATAAACCAAATAATTATACTTTTCAAAAGACTTGCAAACAGTTTTTAAATTATAATCTACCTTTGCATTATCTCCGTTTAAATTAATAATTGTCATATCATTTATACTAGTAGAAGAAATAACTCTCTGAACATTTAAATAGCTATCCTTTTCTAAATAATATTTATACTGAGATTTATAAACTGCATCTTTCTTAAGCTCATAAATATTTGCTTTTACACCTTCTAAAACATTAATATATATATCAAACTTAATATCCCCATTACCAGTACACTCAATTATTAAATCAGTATCACTACTAATTTTGACATTTAGATTTTGAACATTTAAAAATTTACTACTCTCATCAGTTTTAAAAGATAAATTACCATCAGAAGTCACTAAAAGAGATTTCTCATTATCTATAATAATTTTATTCATCTTTAGCCTCTTTAATTACTTTATCATAGCCTTTCTTTTCTACTTCTAAAGCAAGACTACTATCACCACTTTTAACAATCTTTCCACCATTCATTATATGAATAAAATCAGGCTTAATATAATCAAGTAATCGCTGATAATGTGTTACTAATAAAACAGCCGGAGCTTTATCTTTGTAATAATTCATAACACTTTCACCGACAATTTTTAAACTGTCAACATCAAGCCCAGAATCAATTTCATCTAAAAGAACAACACTAGGTTCTAATAAATACATTTGAAGTATTTCATTTTTCTTACGCTCCCCACCGGAAAAGCCATCATTAACCCCTCTATTTAACATATCTGAATTCATATGTAGCATTTTCGTTAGCTCATCAACTTTTTTAACAAAAGGAAGAAGCTTAAATTTATCCCCATTCTTAGCTCTCATCGCACTTCTTAAAAAATCAGCATTTGTTACCCCTTCAATCGCAAGAGGCATCTGCATACCTAAAAATATACCAAGATTAGCACGTTCATTAACTGGCATATTATTAATTAAAATATCATTAAAATATATTTCCCCATCACTAATCTTATAGTTAGGATCGCCCATGATAACTTTAGTTAAAGTAGACTTCCCAGTCCCATTAGGACCCATAATCGCATGTATTTCTCCAGATTTAATCTCCAGATTAAAATCTTTTAAAATTATTTTTCCTTCAACTTCTACAGTTAAATTTTGAATTTTTAAAGTGTTCATTCGCATCACCTCTAATATTTTAACACGTTTTAACATATTTTTGAATAAATTATACAAATTTAGATAATAATATAATAGAATATTCGCAGATATTCACATAAAAATAGAGTAACAATTTACTCTTTTTTTAATTAATGCTATACTAACTATAGGAGATGAATATAATGGATATATTTTGTAAAATTGTAAATGGTGAAATTCCTTCATATAAATTATATGAAGATGAAACCGTATTAGTCTTTTTAGACGTAAATCCCGACACAAATGGACACACTTTAATTATACCTAAAAAACACTATTTAGATTTATATGAAATTGAAAACAACACATTACTTCATATAATGGAAATTGCAAGAAAAATTGGAAAGTTATTAGAAGAAAAACTACATTGTAATGGAATTACCCTAATTCAAAATAATGGAAGTGTTCAAGAAGTAAAACACTACCATCTACATTTAAAACCATACTATGAAAATAAACAAGAATTACTCCCTGTAGAAGAAGTTTATAATACAATTACTAAATAATCTACTAAAAGTAGATTTTTTAATTTAATTAAACTTTTGACATATTCAAAAAAACTACTAAAACATATCATAAACTAGATAAGGGGGAAGTAAAATGTTCAAAAAAAATTTTGGTATGTATCCAGTAAATAACTGCTGCTGCAATGACCCAATTATTGAACCAGCTATTAATAAATGCATTGAAAAAGAATTTTGTCATGAGGTAAATCATATTTGTCCAGTTCATACTCACGTTATAAATAAGCACATATACAATCATACATATACTCCTAGATATACATGTTCAGAAGAAAATCAAATTATAAATAATGATCCTGGATGTTGCGCAAAATTTATGAATAATGGCTTTTAAAGTCATTATTTTTAAAAACCTTGAACTATTAAGTTCAAGGTTTTTAACATCAAAAAGGCATTTTAAAATTACCTTTTTTCATTTGTTTCATCATAACTTTCATCTGATCAAACTGTTTAAGAAGTTTATTTACCTCCTCTACAGGCCTGCCACAACCCGCAGCAATTCTTCTTTTTCTACTAGATTTTAAAACATCAGGATTTTTTCTTTCATAAGGAGTCATCGATAAAATAATCGCCTCAATATGTGCCATCTGTTTGGGATCTATAGTCACATTATTAAGTCCCATCTTTTTAGCTCCAGGTATTAATTTAATCAAATTTTCAAGTGGTCCTAACTTCTTTACCTGGTTAAGCTGACTTAAAAAGTCCTCCAAATCAAATTTACCTTTTTGAAGTCTTTGCGCCGTCTTTAAAGCTTCATCCTCATCAATAACACTTTCAGCTTTTTCAAGCATGCCCATTAAATCACCCATATCAAGTATCCGATTAGCCATTCTCTCTGGATAAAAAGGCTCTAACCCATCCATTTTTTCACTAACACCTATGAACTTGATTGGAATATTTGTTAAATGTCTAATAGATAAAGCCGCTCCACCTTTTGTATCACCATCAAGCTTAGTTAAAACAGAACCAGTTATTGGTAAAACCTCATCAAAACCAGTAATAACATTAACCGCATCTTGACCCATCATACTATCTAAAACAAGTAAAATTTCATTAGGATCCACTTCCTTATTAATATCTTGAAGTTCACCCATAAGTTCTTCATCTATATGAAGTCTTCCAGCAGTATCTATAAGTACATAATTATATCCATTTTCTTTAGCATATTCTACCGCATTTTTAGCAATTTCTACAGGATTTTTACTATCCTCAGAATAAACCGCAATATTAAGTTCTTTGCCAATCTGTTTTAATTGATCAATAGCTGCGGGCCTATAAACATCACAAGCTACCATTAATGGATTTAATCCATATTTTTTTCTAAGTAAAAGAGCAAGCTTACCAGTAGTCGTAGTTTTACCACTACCCTGAAGACCAACCATCATTAAAACCGTCATCGGTTTAACTACAGTTAAAGGCTCTGCTTCATTACCAAGTAAAGACACAAGTTCATCTTTAACAATTTTAACAAAAACTTCACCCGGTTTTAAGCTTTTATTAACTTCCTCACCTAAAGCCTTATCCTTAACATTATTAATAAATTCCTTTACAACCTTATAATTAACGTCAGCTTCAAGAAGAGCAAGTCTAATTTCCCTAGTTACTTCGCCAATATTATCCTCAGAAATCCTACCATAACCCTTAATTTTATTTAAAGCATTTTGAAGTCTATCACCTAAATTTTCAAACATTTATATCACCCAAATCATTATCATGTAATTAAAATATTACCAACTATTTAACCCAATGTCAACCACAAAGCGTCTTATAACTTTTATCAAAAGCCTTTAAAAAATTATCAATATCTTTTTTAGTTGTTTTTCTAGAGATACTTACTCGCAAGCTAGAACTAGCCCTAGAAATATCCCCAGTTAACGCTAAAACAGCTTTTGAATAATTTCCAGTCGCACATGCACTTTGCGTTGATATATATACATTTTCTTCTTCCAAACTATGCATAAAAGTCTCAGGTTTAACACCTAAAACACTAAAATTTAAAATATGATCTATAGAATTATCATTACTATTAATACAAACTTTTTCATAATTAGATAAAGAATTTTTCAAATACAAATTTAACTCTTTTATTAAATTCAAATCATTATCTATATTTTCATAAGAAAGTCTTAAAGCTTTAGCCATACTTACAATTAATGCTGTAGCAGGCGTACCACTACGATAAATGGTTGTACTCTTGCCCCCATGAATAAGCGGTTCTATTTCTATATTTTCTTTCTTATAAAGTGCCCCTACACCTTTAAAACCAAAAAATTTATGAGCCGAAAAACTAGCAAAATCAACATCAGATAAATCGAATCTTATTTTTCCAATAGCTTGCGTTATATCAGAATGAAATAAAATCTTAGGATATTTTTTTAAAACTCTTCCTATTTCCTCTATAGGTTGTCTCATACCAATTTCACTATTAACCATTGAAATAGTAACCAAACACACATTATCAAGCATCATCTCTAATTTATCAATATCAACAGTCCCATTTTTTAAAGGAACATAATCAACAATAAAACCTTTTTTCTTAAGATACTCTAAAGGCTCATTTATAGACGAATGCTCAAGTTCTGTAGTAATAATATGATTACCTCTATTTTTATAATTTTCCATCGCCTTAATTACTGTATTATTAGCTTCACTAGCTCCAGACGTATATATTATCTCACTAGATTTTACACCAAGTATATTAGAAATTTGTTTTGTAGAAGCATCAATTAAATGCTTAGCCTCCAAACCCAATTTATGAAGTGAGTTAGGATTCGCAAAATAATCATTTGCTTTAATAAAACTATTCACAACCTCTTCATCAACAGGACTAGTTGCACTATAATCTAAATATGTCATAAATACCTCCTACTTTTTAGTATCAAATCCACTTCGTTTAAACAGTTTTTCCAAATCATAATTAGAATAAAAAATTGTTGTCGGTCTACCGTGAGGACAGTTAAATGGATTCTTGCAGCATCTTAAATCTTCAACCAAATCACGCATATCTTCAATAGTTAAATGAGTATTAGCTCTAACCGCATGTTTACAACTCATCATTGTCGCCACTTTCTCATTAAATTTTTCTATACTAAATTCCCTTTCTTTAATAATAACATCTATGATGGTTCTAATTGAATCCTCTAAATTATTAGTGGGAAGCCACGTAGGATGTTCCTTAACAATTATCGAATTTATTCCAAATTCCTCAACTTTAAATTTTAAATCAGTAAATAAATTTAAATGCTCTTTCAAAATAATATATTCGTCATTTGAAAGTTCAATTGTAACTGGAAAAAGCAAAGCAGTACTTGCTATATTAGGTTTACCCATCTCCTTTTTAAACCTTTCATAATTGCATCTTTCTTTAGCCGCATGAAGATCCATTAAATACATACCATTTTCATTTTCAAGAATTATATATGTCCCATGTACAAGCCCAACAGGATACATTTCAGGCATAAGTTTATCAGAAACCACATAATCTGCATTATCACTTACTATATCTTCATTTATAATTAATTCATCTAAAGGAAAGGAAACCTCCTCAATTACCGATTCCTTCGAATCAAGTTTTATAAATTGTTCAGCATACTTAGGCCTTTCCTTAACCTCCTCTTTTTCAAGGCTAGCCGAAGGGATAAGTTCTCTATTACTAATCTTACTAACAATCATATCGTTAATAAGTTCAAGCAAAGTGTCCATTTTGCTAAACTTTATATCCATTTTAGTAGGATGAATATTTACATCAATAACACTAGGATCAACAGTTATATTAAGTACCGTAACCGGATATCTGTTATCTGGCTTATATGAATGATATGCATCGTTTATAGTTCTATTAATTTCCAAATTTTTGACAACTCTTCCATTTACGATTGTAACCATATTATTTCTGCTAGATCTATGAACTTCAGGAAGAGAAATATAACCACTTATTTCATAATCAGCATTTTCCCCACTTACAGAAATCATCTTTCTAGCAACACTATTTCCATAAATACTTTGAATTACTTTTAAAAGATTAGAAGAACCATCAGTTCTCAAAATAACACTATCATTATTTTGCAAAAGGAATCTAATGCCCGGATGTGAAAGAGCAAGCTTATTCATATAATCAGTTATATTAGCAAGTTCAGTATAAAGACTTTTCATATGCTTAAGTCTAGCTGGTGTATTATAAAAAAGCTCACTAACAGTAATTACTGTCCCCTTTCTAGCATCACCCTTTGAAACCTCTAAAATTTTGCCGCCATCTATTATAACATGCGTCCCAACATCTTTAACACACGTTTTTAAATCAACCCTACTAACAGCCGCAATAGAAGCAAGTGCCTCTCCTCTAAAACCTAAAGTATTTAAATTATATAAATCATCTTCAGAGCTAATTTTACTAGTCGCATGCCTTGAAAAAGATAATACAGCATCATCTTTATCCATTCCCTTACCATTATCAACTACTTTTATCTCACGCGTTCCAGCATCAACAAGCAAAACTTTAATCTCAGAAGCACCGGCATCGATACTATTTTCAACAAGTTCCTTAACAACTGAAGCACACTTTTCAACAACTTCTCCAGCAGCTATTTTATTTGCTAAAATCTCATCCATAACCTTAATAATAGCCATATCATCACCCAATAAAATTATACACTATAATGAAAAAGAAAACAAAGCTATATTTATCTCATCTATTTAAAAATAAAATATAGTCAAATTTATAAAAATAGTGTATAATTTAAATATGCTGGATTAGCTCAGTTGGTAGAGCAGCTGTCTCGTAATCAGCAGGTCGCAGGTTCGAGTCCTGTTTCCAGCACCA
>AUXO011224998.1_pt1 | contig 34405 bp, 36 predicted proteins | sample 768731 | NCBI WGS metagenome assembly AUXO01 (sample SAMN02715735, study PRJNA202380) | gut metagenome | biome: sheep rumen | host: Ovis aries | place: New Zealand: Palmerston North
TTAAACCCTTAATTTAATTTTACTATTTTATTGTTATTTTACTTTTTGCTGAAATTTTATAATTATTATTTCGTTTAAAATGAATGTTTTGTAGTGAAAAATTCAGAATAGTATCAGAACTTTTTTTATAAGATTTAAATATAGATTTAATATTTGATTCACATATAAAAAACGTTAATATTGATTTAAGATATTTTTAGGAATCCTTTTTCAAATCTAAAATAGGGCATTATTACTATTCATGAAATTTAATTATTTATCAAGGTTATTAAAAGTTCTTTTGTTTGCCTGTCATCTGAATTTTTTGATAATGATTCATGATACTTAGCTTCCAAATAATTATATTCTGCACCCCATTCATCTTGCTGATTTTTAATAATTTTATATGTCTTGATAGATTCATCTATTAGGGAATAAAATTTATCTTCATTTATTTTAGATGGAGGTGTGTCTTTAATTAATTTTTCAATATATGATGTTATATTATTGCCCATCCAACTAATTTCATAGATGGAATTTCCTGAAGCAAAATATGCATGAGAATAATTATCCTTGATAGATGGATTATATTGGTAGTAAAATTTCACTGGATGATTTGATATAGTTATATTTTCCTCATAATCTTTTTCACAAGCCCACAAACCAATTGATTTAGGTATATTATCATCAATGCATGTTAAATGAAAATAATCCGCACTATAACCATTTTTATATATATTTCCGCCATTATATTTTTCTGGAATTTCAAAACTTACTCCATTTATTTCAACGGTTGTATTTGATTGGGCATGAACACAGCTAATGAGTATTAGTATTGCAGTTAAAATAATCAAGATCTTTTTCATCATTATCAGTAACTATTATACTTTTCATATATTAAAAAGATTTATCAATAAACGGATTAAAATGAATGTTTTAGTATGGATAAAAATATAACAATATTTTATCTAGAACCCTATAAAAACCTAATTAGTTTTAGTATCCCTCACTAAAAAATTGGAAACAAGATCAAATAGTTTTTTTAAGTAAATACTAATGAAATCTCTGGACAATAAGAAGACAATAACAAATGTGGATATAATAGCAAAAATTATGTATAATAAACCACTTTGAACTTTAATATGGTTAAATATTAAATGGAAAATTTTTATAATGTAAACATGAAGTACATATACTGCTAATGAATTTTTTCCGAATTTTGTAAAAATGCTTTTCCTGTTTGAAACATAATGATTAAAAATTAGTGTTGATACTATTCCAAGCATTAATACTATTGCCCTTCTGATTAAATCAAAATTATTACCATAATTTATTGTAAAATTTATGACTTTAAATGGGAATTTTAAAGCAACAAATGCGCATAAAATAATAACCAAAAGTGTAAATAGAATCATTATAATCCTATTATTGTACAGTCTAGTGATTGACTTGTAGTTTTCCTCAATGTTTTCTTTTATTTGGTTAAAGTAAAAACCAATTAAAAATATTGGTGTATATGCAATGAATCTTGTAAATCCAAAATATGAAGTGAAATCAAGGAATCCCAATCCCAATGCTATAATTATGGCTATTGCAATTGGATGTTTGAGCCTGTCATAGATTGGTAGAACCATTTTCATCAGGAATAATGCTGATAAAAACCATAATGCATAAGTTGGAGTTAAAAACAGTACATTATTATCAGGGTTGCCAATAATTATCATAAATATCTTAAATAATATGTTAAAGATAATAAAAGGTATTATCAATCTTTTAAAAGCTTTTATTGGTTCATCAGGACCTATTTTTGAGAAATACCCTGCAACGAAAAAGAATATTGGTAAATGAATTATATATATGAAATCATGTAAAAACTCAACAGAGCGATGACCAGTTAAAAAAAGCATATGTCCTAAAACAATTAAAAATATTCCTATTCCTTTTAAGTTATCATATTTATTAATACGCTGATTTTTTATCATATTATAATCACACTTCCACTATTACTATTGTGTTTATTTAATATTATATAAATATTTTAGGGTTTTAGATTGACTTTTGTTAATTTTTTATTATTTGAGTGTTTTTTTTGATAATTCGGCGATTATACATTTATTAATTCCACTCAAAACTTCAGTTTCAATATAATTAATATGCAGTAGCCAATATTTGTAAAAGTAAAATAGTTCCATACACCACTTGAAAAAGCCGAGAAATAATGATTTAAAAAAATAGAAGTGGGAAAAATATATTTCCCTTTTAATTTAAAGTTTTCTTCTCGCTGCAACGCACATTGAAACTAATGCCAATAAGACCGGCAATATAGGGTTTCCTGTTGCATGACTGTCAGTTTTTGAAGTTGATTTTTGCATTTCCTTATTGATTGTAATTGCATCATCTTCCTCATCTTGATTGTCATCTGCATGATTTTCATCAACCTGATTGTCATCATCACTGTCAGTTATTTCAACTGTTGCTCCAGCTTCATTGTTAGCAGTGTTGTAGTCATCCTCATTTGAGCTTACAGTAACAGTATTGGTGAATTTACCTGCTTTAACAGCTTCGGAGATAATTTCCAATGTCACTGTCTCATTGACTGCCAATTCACCAATGTTCCAAATTCCAGTTTCCGGATCGAATTCTCCTTTGCTTGCGGATTGTGAAATATAGCTTAATGCGTTTGGCAATTTGTCTGTAGCCTTGACACCGGTTGCATTAATGTACATATTTAACATTACATTCTTTGCTAATCCATTTGTTTTTGAATTCAGCATGGATTTCAGTCAAATGGCAAAATTCGGAGTATTTTTAGTTCCTTTCTTTTTCACATTATACAATGGAGAGAGTGGATCAAAAGCAGAAATACATAAATGGTTTTTCTATGTATTCTATCCGGCACATTTGCTGGTCATAGGATTAATCAGATTGTGCCTACTCAACTTTTAAGGTTGAGATGAATTCGACCATTTGATTGGTTGTTGAATAATTGGTGGTGATTGAAAGAAGAATTTTAATTGATTGCGAAATGCAAAATTCAATTAAAATTCAAAACATTTATTTTTTACAATTAAAAATTTATTTTTTTTTGACTAATCTCTCCGAGAGATTAGTTACTCCATTTTCTTTGAAGGTCCTTATCGTTGAAAACGGTTTTTTCTGCGCATTCATCATATTGACTTACGTCACTGATGCCCATTTCAAAGAATCTCAGGCACATGTCCTTGCTTTTTACATAGTTGTCACAGTTTTCATGTATATTGGTCATTAGTATCACCATTGATTTAAATTAAGTTTTCACCAATTTCTCTAGCTTTTTGAAGCTGTTCTTCCTTATCATTGATTGCACCTGGAACATTGTTGTCATCCAAATTGATGATGTCCCCGGTCTTAAATCCTAATACCTCAAAGGCTGCCATTTGAGTATTCAGGGAACCTTCAAATGCTTCTAAAGGAGCGGCACCGTGGGTTGCAATTATTGAAACTTTCTTGTTTGAGAACAATTCACTGAATTTAGGGTTCATGAAATAAGAGTATAATCGGTCTATAACAAGTTTTGCCTGAGCGTTAACGTCACAGAAGTAGATTGGGCTTGCAAGGATGATTCCGTCAGCCTCTTCAATTTTTTGATAGATGTCCTGCATGTCATCATTTAAGGCACATTCTGAGTCATGCTCCTTACAGTAGTTGTCACCTTGACATGGGGTGATTGTTAATTTGTTAACATCCACAATTTCAGTTTCAGCTCCTTTTGAGGAAGCGCCATCCAATGCAGCTTCCAAAGCTATTCTTACATTACTTGCTCCTCTTGGGCTTGTATTAATTCCTAAAACTTTCATAATAATATCTCCAAAATTATAATAATATATATTGCAGTTTTAAATATTTAAATTTTGTAAATGGTGAATCAGTTTATTCATCACCTGATACGGATTCGATGTCTGTTGCCTCAAGTTTCATTATGACCGGCCTTAATCCGTCATTGCATGAAACGATTGCAACTCCGGGAGTCTTGATCCAGTCTGAATAATACCAGACTTCCTGTGCACCATGGGCAAGGGCAAAAACATACTGGTATATTGCCTTCCATGCTTCATCACAAAAATTTTCAGGCTTTGAATAGTCGGCGTAATATACTTCACCCTCCTTCATCAAAGGGCATGTGGAGAGTCCATCAACGCCATATTCGCGTGCAAGATCTTCCTGCAGGGTTGTCTTGAGTATGGTAATTTTTACTTTTTTCATGATGATATATTTGTCAGGATTATATGATAATGGTAATGGTTGACATTTCAATGAACTTGAATCACTATTTAACAATTTTATTTTTAAAGTATCGATTTTAAATTTGTTATTTTTATTTTATTTTAATTTAAAATCATTATTTTTTATTTTAAAGTTGCAAGTGGGCACTTACATTCGAAAAACTTTATATATGGCCTTATTCATATAATTACTTGTGCAAAGAAGTGTTATTTCAAATAACATGGCACAATTAATATTTACAGGTGATTATCATGGATCTTTCAAAAAAAATATTTGCAATACTAGCAATTTTTTGTGTACTTGCATCTGCAGGTGCAGTTTGTGCAACAGATAACTTTGGTTATGCGGACGATATGGGCGGATATATAGGAAGCGACTACTCTGACAATGTTGGATATGCTGCTGATGATAGCGGATATGCAGTAAACAACTATCAGGACGATACCGGATATGCAGCTGATGATAGCGGATATGCAGGAAGCAACTATCAGGACGATACAGGATATGCAGCTGATGATAGTGGATATGCAGGAAGCCAATACAATGAAACTTTAGAAAATGCAACTGCAAACGCTGCTGGAGAACCTACAAATGCAACCAACACAACTGCCCAAGCTGCAGGAGAACCAGTAAACGAAACCAATGCAACTGCAGGAACAACCCATACAATGTTAGCTACAGGTAATCCAATTTTAATATTACTTGCAGTTATTGCTGTATTAGGCGGTTATGCAGCATTCAAAAGAAAATAATTAATTACATAAAGCTGAATTATCTTACTTCCGCTTTAACTCTATTTTTTTACAATATCTATAAATTAATTAAAGGATAAAGTGATTATTATGAATTTTATTACAACATTTAAAGACGTGTTAATTGAGGCATTGAAAGAACACAAAAAGATGATCATAATCCTTTACGCACTGTTTATAATATTATTTATCGGATCATGGCTATTTGTTTCAGATTCGGCAAGTTCAACATTTCAAAACATTCAAAACATGTCTGCCGCAACACCCTCTCCGGTTGTTAGTGATCTAAGCCCGCTTGATCTTTTCATTCATAATGGAGTTGGGGGATTTATCTATTATCTGGGATCAATATTCTTTGCAATTCCTGCAATTGTACAGGTCATATACAATGGATTAAATCTTGGTGCAGTTGGACCGGTACTCGAAGCGGTGCATGCCGGTGGAGGACTCCAGTATATTATATATCTTATTCCCCATGGAATATTTGAAATAACCGGAACCATCCTTCAGTCAGCAGCCGGAATCCTTCTGTTCAAATTCATATGGGTATTTTTGAAAAACATTGCAATCAAAGACAACGGAAAAAGACTCTCAGTACGCCAATCCTTTGAGAAGAATAAGAAGGTGTTGATTCAAAGTGTTGCAATTATAATTTTTGCAACAATACTCATGGCGATTGCAGCTCCAATTGAGGCATATTTCTCAGTTCCGTTTTCAGATTGGATATTTGGACTTTGATTGGGTTTTAACCCAATTTTTCTATTTTTTCTAAATATTAGAAAATTTTTCTTCCACCTAAACTTTTAACTATTATTATATAGAAATATATGTATTAAAAGCTAATTAAATAGGCAAATGGTTCAAATGTTTAGGGACTTGTTCAGGGACAAAAGGTTTATATTCATATTCACATTCATTGTGGAATGCATATTGTATTATCTGTTTGAATATACATATTTCACTGGTGAATACCTGCTTGTGGATATTGGATTTGCTCCAGTTGCCGGATTGATGTTTGGCCCTGTTGGCGCTTTGGGAGTTGCCTGCGCATCATTCATATGTGAAATCATACAGCAGATGGATGTGTTTGGAGCCTTTATGGATTCATTTATCATGGTTTTTATGGGAGTTTTTGCATATAAACTATGGTATACCATGTTTGACAGGACAAAAATGGATATTCCAAGGTTCAATTCAATTTACAATCTGGCCAAATTCCTAACTTTAATGTTTATTGTTTCAATCGTTTATTTGGCATTACTTGAAGTTTCATATGATACTTATGCAAATTTTGCCTCAGTTTATCCCTACCATTCCAATTTGGACAGGTTTGCATATTTTTTAAATCACTTCACTTTCTCAATCCTATTGGGGCTGCTTTTAATAAGCGGATTTAACACCCTTAGGATTCCTCTGCAAACCCCTAAAAGATGGATTACAAAAATAAAAATTGACTACAAATATTTTGCAATAGCTTTTGTGATACTGACCGGAATTTTCTATATGAATGTATTCACCATATTGGAAAATACTCTTGTGAATGAGTTCTCTTTTATCCTGATGATAATCATCACCTTATTATTCGTTTTAAATACGCGTGACTTTAATGTTTCATACAAGGACAAGAATTATTCAATTATCGAACAGGTCATATTGATCTTTATGGCTGTAATGGCCATTGCACTGTTCTTTTTTGTCGACTTTTTTGACTTGGTTCCTCAAATGATATGGGGAAATGCAGATGCTTCATTTAGGTTATTATGTATCATTGCCGTTTTAACAATTATGATATTGGTATTTTCAATAATACACATTCATTATGTTCAAAATATCATAACAGATCCCATCTATGGACTGATTAATTCTACAAAAAGATATGGTGAAACTAGAGAGATTGAAAATTTGGACAGTAATTTGTACCGTCGTTCACAGGACGATGATGAGGTTGGAGTGCTTGTAAAATCATATTACACATTAACTGCCAATATTAAAGACCATTTAAATAGGATACAAAAGGCAACCGCAGAAACTGAAAGATTTGAAACAGAATTTAATGTAGCCAGCAATATCCAGTCAAACATGCTTCCAAAGAATTTTGATGAATTTTCAGCTGAAAGACCATTTGAAATATATGCGTACATGAATCCCGCAAAGGAAGTTGGAGGAGACTTTTATGACTTTTTTGACAATGGTGAGAACAACATCACTTTCGTCATTGGAGATGTAAGCGGCAAGGGAATCCCTGCAACACTGTTTATGGTAAAGACAATGCATCTAATCAGAAATCATACCCGCTTTGACGATGATTTGGCCGAAGTTATGGAGAATGTCAACGATCTGTTATGTCAAAGAAACGATGAGGAGCTTTTTGTAACAATCTGGATTGGAAGACTGGACCTTGAGAGCGGTAAATTGTCATATGTCAATGCAGGTCATAACCCTCCTTTGATTCGCCAGAAAAAAGGGGATTTCGAATATATGCAAGGCAGTCCTGATTTGGTGAGCGGGGCAATTGAAGGCATTGCCTATAATGTAGGTGAAATCAAATTGAATCCTGGTGATATGGTATTTTTATACACCGATGGAGTTACTGAAGCCAATTATGATTATAATGGATTTTATGGGGAAGACCGCCTTAGGGATGGTGTCAATAAACTTAAAAATCAAAAGCTGTCTGAAATTATCGGTGAAATTAAACGTGACATTGATGAATTCTGCAACAACCCGGACCAGTTCGATGACATGACCATGATTGCAATAAGGTATGATGGAGGAAATGAGGATGATTAGAAAAGAAATATTCATTTCAAGAAAGTTTATTGTTGCTTTATCAATGATAATCACTCTTGTGACCATCATTCTGGAAAATGCTGTGTTTGGGGGATATGTAATCTTTTATGAGTTTGGTTTTCTTCCTGTTTTAACCCTGATTTTGGGTCCATATGGAGCGGTCGGTTTTATTCTCATTGAAATACCTTATTGGATAATCTCATTAGGGGAAACTAATATAACTGGAATGTTAATAAATGTTGTGCTAATTATAATTATAGGAATACTTCCCTGGAAACTATGGTACTCCATATATCCAAAACAACCTGTAGAAGTTCTCAATATCAACAGATTGGCCAACTTTGTTAAACTTGCAATCATTTTGGCAGTTTTCATATTACAGTACATTTTCTTCTTTCAAACAAACCTCCAAATGTTTGCCAGTGCCACAGTATCATTGGAATATGGAAATATTGCAGCGGGAGTTATACTATTGTTAATTGGTATAATAATATGGAACAGATATGAACTTCCGTATTTTACTCCAAATACACAACTGAAAAGAATAATGCCTGATTATATATATGACATATTTCTTTTAATTGCATTGATTATAGAAGCGGGTGCTCTTTTATCATTTTATCACAACAATACCCATTTAAGTTTTGTAGTATTGCTGATAATTGTCATATTCCTATTTAAACCATACGATGAGGAGGTCTTCAAATTAAACAAGACCTCAAAACTAAATATCTTCTCAAAGGTAACTATCTCAATATTTGCAGTAATGGTAATAATTTCTGCAATATTATCCACCATATCTGTCATCGCCATGATGGGTGGTATAGACCTTGGGTTATTTGTTTTTGAATTTCTGGAATCTTTTTTAAGACTATTATTGATATTTATCCTTCTACTAATAATATACATGATGTTTTTGGAAAAAAGAGTAGTAAAACCTATTCAACAATTGTCCAGATATCTGTCAAGTGACATTAGTAATCTAAAAAATAATAAGGATCTAAATGATTATTTAAAAAATATCAAAGGTAACAATGAAGTCAAGTCATTGTCTGAATCCTTGGTTAATATGGAAAATGAACTGTATGATTACAGTCAAAATTTAATCCAATTAACAAAAGAAACCGAAAGATTTGAAACCGAACTGAATCTGGCTCATGAGATTCAAAATTCAATGATACCTACCGATTTTGATGAGTTCTCTAAAGACAAAAATATTTCCCTATGGGGATCCATGAAAGCTGCCCGTGAAGTGGGAGGGGACTTTTATGACTATTTTGAAATAGATGATGAGAATATCGGTTTTGTCATTGGAGATGTGAGCGGCAAGGGAGTTACGGCCGCACTAATTATGGTAAAGGCCATGACCTCAATTCAGGACTTTTCAAATGAGTATGATGACCTCTCAGAAGCGTTTTTCAGAATAAACAATGAGCTTTGCAAAGGCAATGTGGAGGAGCTTTTTGTTACCTGCTGGCTCGGTAAACTCAACATAAAAACAGGAGAACTTTCCTATGTCAATGCAGGCCATAATTCTCCATTGATTAAGCAGGGAAATGATGGGTTCAAATATCTGGATACAGAACACGGACTAGTGCTGGCAGTAATGGAGGACATGCCTTATGAAAAACATACCATACAGTTGAAGCCTGGAGATTCATTGTTCCTATACACAGACGGAGTTACCGAAGCAAACATTGACTATAATGGATTTTATGGTGAGGAAAGGCTTGAAAACATTTTGAATAGTCATAAGGATGATGATTTGGACAATATCATTAAATCAATTGATGAGGACATCAACGATTTCTACAATGGTGGAGACCTGTTTGACGATACGACAATGTTTGTCATCAGGTTTGGAAAGCAAAATTAGAAAAAATATAATTATAGAAAAAGATTATTCATCTTTTTCATCTTCATTTTTAGCTGTAAAGTCAATGAATTTTTCTTCTTCTCTTGTATCTTTCATTTTCAATGTCTTTTGAACATCCATTGCCAGTGCATCACAATCAGCCTTGATTGCATTTAAATGGAGAAGTATCCTTTCCTTTTCCTCGTTGATTCTTTCGATGTTGGTGTATGGGTAGATGCATTCCTTGAGCATTTCATATTCGATGGTTGTGTATGGATATTCGTTTAGCTGTCTGCACACGTTTTTAAGGATTTCACCTAAAAACTTGTTCATTTCAACTTTTACCTGGTCCCTTATCATTTTGTCGGAGTCGAGATTTTCTCTCATGAGACGGTAGACCTCATTTTTGGCAAACGGCAATTTTTCTTTTTCAGTATTGTTTTTAACTTTCATATCTTCAGACATTATATATACCTCTTTGATGGTTGGACACTTTTTTTAAAAAAAATAGAACTACATGTGTCTAATATAATATCTGTTTTAGGTTATATTTAAATGTATTGATTAAATTAAATATACGATTATTTATTCTACTACTTATTGATTTAAACTATAAAATAAAATATCCTAAAATTAATTATTCTAATAGTTCATGTTTTGTCTTGAGGAAGGTTATATTCACCAAAATGCGAAATGTCTTGATAATTTTAAATAATTTAGGAGACAAAATAAATTCAATTAAAACATTAAGACTGAATAACTATGCAGGCAAAAACACTAGACACAAAAACTCGTAACTTGATACTTCTTCTATTCTTAATTGGAGCATTCATGGGCTCCCTTGACACTGGAATCATCGGTCCGGTCCTTCCGTCAATAGAACACACTTTCCATATTACAAGCAGGGAATCCAGTTGGATATTCACACTTTTCGTAATATTTTTCATGATCGGTTCTCCGATAATGGCGAAATTTTCAGACTTCTACGGAAGAAAATGGATTTTCATTGGCGATGTGATACTATTTGGCCTGGGGTCCTGCATGATTGCATTTTCAACAGGTATCGAATGGATATTTTTTGGAAGGATAATACAGGGAATAGGTTCTGGAGGAATATTTCCTGTAGGTGCAGCATTCATAGGAGACCATTTTCCTATTGAAGAAAGGGGAAAGGCATTGGGAATTCTTGGAAGCGTATTTGGAATATCCGCTTTGGGAGGTCCGCTGGTTGGAGCGGCTCTCATTCCCTACGGATGGCAATGGTGCTTTACCATCAACATTCCAATTGCAATATTTCTGATAGTATATGCATATTACATTCTTCCCGACTCTCAGAACAACCGAAAGTTAAAAATTGATTATTTGGGCATTGCCGTTTTGACATTGCTGTCAGTATTTCTGGCATACGGGCTCAATCAGATCGATTCAAGTAATTTCATTAGCAGTCTGCTGTCAGTTAAAGTGGCCCCCTTCCTGATAATGTTTATAGTTTTAATACCGATATTTGTTAGAATAGAAAAAAACGCCAAGGACTCCATTGTGGCACTGCATCTTTTGAAAAATAGAGAAATGGCCATTGCATGCATGGAAACACTGACATACGGTCTTGTATATTCAGCGGTGATTTTCATACCTTCACTTGTGATTCTTTCAATGGGTTTCAATGACCAGATGGCCAGTCTGCTTCTGATACCGATATTGGGTTCAAATGCATTTGCAGCACCTATACTTGGAAGGATACTGGACTCTGTAGGGTCACGTAAAATCATGATTGCCGGAACTGTAATGCTTGCAGTAGGATTGATAATAATCTCAATATATCCTAATCATTTGATTCTGTTTGTAATTTCAAGCTTTTTGGTTGGAATAGGCCTTGCAACAATAATCGGTGCACCTTTGAGATATATCGTGTTGTGTGAAACCAGGCCATTTGAAAGGGGCGCCGGTCAGGCAATAGTAAACATGCTATCAAGTGCGGGACAGTTGATTGGCGGAGCCCTGATGGGTGGTATTATAGCATCATTTTCAGGAATACTTGGTTTCAAGGTCAGTCTTATCCTATCTGCCGTAGTTGCTTTCATAGGTTTCATGTTCTCCATGAAGCTGAAAAACCGTGACGAACAGTTCCAGACCATGAAGGAAAATCAATAGCTACCAGTTGTCGAGTCCGTGAGATGTCATGTCGACATTGAGCGGGGTGAGGCTTGGTCTTTTTTCAACAAGAAGCGCATAACCGTCACTTCCGTCATCATAATCCTTCACCAAATCAGGTGTAATCATAATAAGGCCGTCACTGTCCTGACCGTCCTCCAGGGGATAGTTGAAAATCTTTTCTTTTTCCTTATCGGTTTCATCAATGACTTTCTTGTCAAGCATCTTGTGAGAAAGATGGGTGACCATCACCTCTTCTGATTCATAGTTTGACGGAACATTAAGATTGAATAAATCGACCCCTTCGGGAAATCCCTTTTCAATTATCTTGGATACAAGGTCATGCAAAACCTTTTTTGTAAGCTCAAAGTCATAATCGACATACCATTCACCGTTCTCATCCTGTTTGTATGATGTTTCAGGATCCATAAACAGTGAAACTGCAATTGCCGGAATGCCAATGCTGACGGCTTCAAGTGCGGCACAAACCGTACCTGATGATGTGATGTCGCTGCTGATGTTTACTCCCTGATTTATTCCGCTTATCACCAAATCGGGCTTGGCGTCCATCACGTAATTTGCACCGACAACAACGCTGTCGGCAGGACTTCCGGCAAGTGAATATGCAGGACTTCCATCCTCAAGCTCACATTCCTCAAGCTTCAGGTGCTTGAAGAGAGTAAGGCGGCGACCTACACTGCTGTTGTTTTCGTTTGGTGCCACAACGGTGACGTTTGCTATATCCTCAACGGCCTGTTTTGCCGCAAGTATTCCAGGTGCAAAAACACCGTCATCATTTGATATCAAAATGTTCATATTATCAAAACCTTTAAATCTTATCTCTGAAATCTTGTTTTAACCTTACAGATTGCCTGGGTCATTGTTCCCATAGGACAGTACACACACCATGACCTAGGCTTGAAGAGGACCATGGTCAAAAGTCCCAGTATTGTTGATGTAAGCATCACGCTGTAGAAACCGAATGCATACTGTGAAACCCATGGGGCAATAACATTTCCGTGATATGCCCAGTTCCATGGAACATTGAAAGTCCACAATAGTGTCACTGCCTGTGAAAGACCTTTTGTTCCTGCAAATACGAGATATGTATTCCACAGCATCACAAAAAACATTGCAAAGAAGAATATCAGAAATCCATAACGGAATGCCTTTGAATACATCCATTTTGGAGCGTCCCTTTTTCTGGAAAGACCTAAGCGTCCTCCGAGCAATCCCAAAAGCTGACCCCTGTCACAGTAGCGGTTGCAGAATCCCTTGTCTGTCTTGAATACTGCAAACAACAACGGAACTATAAAACAGATCATGCCCAGCCATGCAAATATTATGTTGAAAAATCCGAGGCTGAAATAAACGATTGTAAAAATCCACAGGTAGTCATACCAGTTTTTAAAGCGAACCTTATTGTCCCTTCTTGAAAATTCCCCTTCAATGATTGATGCGGGACATTCACGAACACATTTTCCGCATTCTATACATAAATCGGGATTTACATGTGCATACATCCCCTTTTTTATATCGATTGCATCCTTCGGACAAACTTTAATGCAGCATCCGCAGGAAACACATATATCCTCATTAACAACTGATTTCATAAGCCTTCCTCACTTTTTAAAAATCGAACAGTGTCTTTTGCGTAATCTTTTTAATCTTCAAATCCTGATTGCCGTAGAACTTCTCATCCAGTTTCTGGTTAATCCTCAGATAATCCTTCTGATTCAGCATGTCCTTGAGACATCTGTAGCCTTCATATTTCGGCACGATTATCTTTTCAAAGTTGAATGAATCCCAAATAACATAGTAGGCTGAAATGATCCTGTTTTTACCGATTTTTTCTTCAAGCAAATTAAGATTGTCATGGGTGTTGCGGCTTATGGCAACATGGTTTTTCAAATCGTCAATTTTCCATACCGGATTTAGGTTCATGCAGAAAATCTTCAGTACATACTCCAGCATTTCCTTATAGTTATCCCTAATGAGGAAATGGTCAGCCATTATCTGAGTGTTGGATATGAATCTTTCATGGTCCCTGTCGTCAGTTGCCTTGTCTATATGCCTTTTGATATACTCAACAGGTATTTTGGCTCTCTTCTTTCTGTAGTTTTGCATATAGAAATCATTGAATTCATTGAAATAATAATAGTCTGTTAGATAATCTGCGAATATGTCCATTCTTCTTTTCTTGTTTTTATAGAAAACTCGGGATTTTGAAGATAGATGATAATCGTCGCCTAAAAGATTGTTCCTGAAAATCCTTTGCTCAATTTGGCTTCTTTTTCCGGAGGTCTTAAGGTGATGCTTTTTTAAAATCTTTTTTAGGGATTTGGTATTGTACTTTTTAAGTCGTTTTGAAAATTCGATCTTGTTAATCTTATTTAGTATAAACTTGTTTTCAATAAGAAACTTTTTTAGATAACTTTCAGATAAATCATATTCCCCAGAGACTCTTTTAATTGCACTGTCAATATCCGAATCGCACTTGAAAACCAGATAGATGAAATCGAAGGTAAACTGCATTTCGGATATATCATAGCCTTCAGGCACCTCTTCACGGTATTTGAGGGAAAATTTATCTTGACCGTTTTCATTAAACATTAATAATAATTTTATAAATGATAGTATTTTAACATTTAGGAATTTTTGAAAAAGAGATTATTTATGTATAACGATAAAATTTCATGTTAAAACTGTTGTGCTTGATGCATATGACATGACTCGCGGATTTAATAGTGGCAATGAATATCAAATAAAATTAATGGATGATAAAGGAAATGGCATTTCAAATAAATTGGTTAAATTTACTGTAGGACAAAATGAATATTATGCCATGGCAGATGGTGACGGTATGGCAATACTCAAAGTCGGGTTGAATGTCGGTACATATAAGGTAGGCATCTCAACACCTCTCACAAACCAAAGCACTGCAAAAACATTAAAGATTGTAAAACGTGTCCAGAACACCAGAAACATGAACGTCTACTATAACAGCAACAAGAAATACACCGCAAAGATAATAGGTGATGACGGAAAGGCAGAAACTGCATCCAAAAGCGTTTCCGTATATATCAACAGCAAGAAATACACCTACAAGACAGACGAAAACCAACAAGAAGGGAATTGCAAAACTGACCCTCAAGAAAACCAAGTTCAAAAAGGGTAAAAACACGGTAAAAATCAGTTATCTGAAGGATACAATAAAAACAAAAGTTAAAATTCTCTAGACATCTAGAGAATTATTTTTTTTCTTTTTTTAAAGTTTCAATAAGTCGTAAAGTTCAGGAATGACCTGTTCGAACTTCACTCCATAAGTATGAGTCTCATCACCCATTGTCCTTTCAATAGCCTTTTTGGTAAACTCCCCGGCAATCTTTGCGGCCTGGGACGGTGATTTGCCAACCATTACAGATCCAACAAATGCGGATGCAAAAACATCGCCTGTTCCATGTGACATGTAATCCACCTTGTCATTATAGACTATCTCGACTGTTGACTCTATTTTGTCAAGAATGATCATTCCCATTTCATGGTTTTCACTCTCATATCCCTTAAGAATCACATACCTTTTGGTGAAATCGGCAAGCTCATGTGCCATTTCAAGCATTTCCTCCTTTGAAAAGTGAGGTTTCCATGGTTTATGAAGTAAAAAACATGCTTCTGTAGTGTTCGGTAGAATAAAATCCCCTAACTTGCAAAGCTCCCCCATCTTGTCTGCAAACTCCTGGTCGAATACACTGTAAAATTCGCCGTTGTCTGCCATGGCGGGATCAACAAATACGAGTCCGTCGGACCTTAATCTTGAATCTATGATGTCTTTTATGTATCCAAGCTGCTCTGCTGATGCGATAAAACCTGTGTAAATCGCATCAAAATCAATTCCTTCCTTTTCCCAATGTCTTCTGATGGATGGTAAATCTTCTGTAAGGTCCCTTACTGTAAAATCAGTGAAACCAGACGTATGTGTTGAAAGGACTGCTGAAGGAAGAATTGCAGTTTCTATTCCGAATGCTGAAATCATAGGCAGTGCTACTGTAATTGAACATTGTCCAAAACATGAAATGTCCTGGATTGTGAGTATTTTTGTATCTTTCATTATATAACCTATTTAACTTAAATTACTTCAAAGCCCAGAAGCTTAATATGATTGGAAATCAAATCGGGATTGTCATCAATCTCCTCGGACAGTTTTGTTGTAATGTATTTCTTGTTGTCGTCTGCAAAAACGGTAGCCATCTTTAAATCGTTATTGTCCATCAGGACTCCCGCAAGGAAGTTTGCTCCGCTTGAAATTCCGATTCCCAAACCGAATTCCTTGGCTATTCTTTTTGACATGTTGATTGCGTCACAGTCCTCAATAAGGACAATGTCATCTATCAAATCCTCATCAACAATGCCCGGAATAAAGTCATCACCGATTCCCTCAATCATATGACTTCCCTCTTCCATGCCCATCTTAAGGATTGACAGTGTGGACGGTTCAAGAGCAAAGACCTTTGAGGATGGGTCATTATCCTTTAATCTTCTTCCGATACCTATCAGTGTTCCTCCGGTACCTATTCCTGAGACGAATGCGTTCACATCAGGAACCGCCTCGATTATTTCATTTCCGGTGGTGAGGTATTGCGCTTCGGGATTGTATTCATTGTCAAACTGAAGGGGCCTGAATGCGTCATGTTCAATTGCAAACTCTTCTGCAAGCTCCAGTGCCCTTTTAAATCCGCCTTCCTCTTTTGAGACAAGATGCACATGTGCACCGTACATCTCTATAAGGTTTCTTCTTTCCAGAGAAACCCAGTCCGGCATGAATATATGGACATCATGGCCGAAGAGTGTGCCGATTGCACTGAATGCGATTCCGGTATTTCCGCTTGTAACCTCAACGATAGGCTGCCCGTCAGTTAAGATTCCTTCTTCACGTGATTTTTTGATAATGTAATATGCAATCCTATCTTTAATGCTTCCGGTGTAATTGTAGTATTCAAGTTTAGTGTAAATGCTACTTACTTTACCTTCATATTCGTAATTAATCCTTATCATTGGTGTGTTACCAATCAACTTTTCAATATTCATAAGATTTCCAACCAATTAAATATGTATAATATTTGTATCTTGGCTATAAAAAACTTTTTTAAAAATAGTTAAAAATGAGAAAATGAGAAAAAATATTGTGAAGTGCAAAACACTTCAAACATTAAAATTTATAAAAAAAGAGCTATTGGTTCTGCTGTTCCATTTGAATAATGTCATCAATGGTCATGCGTTCCCATAATGAAGCAATGATTACATTAGGATTAGTACCGTGAATTTTGTTATAGTTATCTATTAAATGTTGAGTTTTATAAGATTGCCTTAAGTGATTCAAACAGCAGGTATAGCGCACCCATAATGACAAGTCCGGCAAAGATTTTCGGCACATATTTTGTCCTGGAAATAAGTCTTTCAAGATTTATTCTTGAAATGAAATAGCTTAAAACAAGCAATGTCAGGGCAAAGCCTAAGGAATAGATTATTATATTTAAAACAGCATATGCCGGATCATTTGAACTGATCAGCAATGTGATTAATGATATCATGTATCCGCTGTAGCATGGTGCCCATGCAACTGAAGTCAAAACGCCCATCATGTATGAGGAGGTGTTCTTGCTGGGATTTATTGTTTTAAATGTAAACTGATAGTCAAAAAGCATCAATATGCCTATTATGAGCAATATGAATGCGGATATAATCCTTATCGGAGTGATGTATGCGTATAGGATTGATGTGAAAAATCCGGTAAGGAATATGATTACTATGAAGATGGTGAGAAGTCCGCCAATGAAGGAAAACAGTTCCCTTTTGGATTTGGATTTGAGGCTGACGCTTACAAAAATAGGTAGAATAGGAAGAATGCAGGGAGACAATATTGATATTACCCCTGTTGTAAAAGAGATTAAGGGAAGAACTTCCATTTAAATCTCCTTAAGGGTTTTCATGAACTCGTCACCCGGAACATATCCGTCAACACTTTGAATTTCAGTGCTGTTGGAATCCAAAAAGACTACGGTAGGTGTTCCGACAACCCTTAACTGTCCTGCAAGTTGAGGATATTTGTTTATGTCAATGTTTGTAAAGACAAAGCGGTCATTCAGCTCCTTTTGCACATCCCTGTTTGAGAGAACATCTGACTTGAACAAGTCACAGTAGTAGCAGCTGTCCTGTTCGAAGTATATGCAAAGTGTCTTGTTTTGAACCTTACACTCATCCAGTGCCTGGGTGATGTTTGAAGTTGAATTGAGTCCGTCGACAATCTGGTTTGCATCTATGCTTGAAACTGCGGATATGGACACGGCAGCAATCAGCACAATAAGAAAAATCGCATATTTTTTCATGTTATCACCAACGATTGTTTAAAGTTTATATCAATAGCTATATAAATATTCATCTTTTTAATCGAAATTCAGATTGTCAACAGCTGATATCAGCTCCAGCATGTGTGAGTCCTTGACGTTCTGCGGTGCAAAGCTGTACTCCTCAAAGTAGAATGCCGGAACCCCGTTTTCATTAAGAGGTATTGTAAGATACGGACCGCTGGTTGTTGACTCGGGTGCGTAGTAGGTTATGTTTTCACAGTTACTTTCCACTTCACTTGCATATTTCACACCCATACCCTCCTTGACCGGGCTGAAGACAAATGTCCTGTATTCATATGCCCCAATGTTGGAATGTACATCAACGGCAAGCTCATAGTCTCCCTCAAGGATTTCCGGATAAACATACTTGTGCGCAAGGTTCTGTCCGTTCTGCCTTCCCGGATTATTATCATCGTCATAACCTTCACCGTAATGGCCCACGCCCTCGGTTACGTTGATGATATACAAATCATAGCAGTGTTTGAGGTCTGTCATGTTTGGAAGTAGCTTTACCATTGTCTCATGGGTTTCATGCTCCAGAGGATGCAAGCCCACCACATATGCTATTCTTTTTCCGTTTGGATTTCCGATGTTTTTTATGACCTCAACGGTTCCGGGCTCATCGCTGGAGTTTGAAAGGGTTACATGATAAGGTGAGGATGCATTGACCTTGACCTCATCATTTTTAATTAATGCCTTGTCTATTATGATCATGCTGACAATCACGATGAATATCAGAAGTGCCGCAATTATTATATAATCCCTTTTTATCATTACAGATCATAATGGATATTGTGAAGCTTGTATAAACATACGGAACTGCTTGAAGGGAATGCGTAAATCATGTAGTCAAGCTCTTCAAGTGTGATTTTCTTGTTTATGATGAAAGCGAACATGTTTGCAACGTTTTCCGCATCGGCAGCATATATCTCCGCACCGACAATCTGGAGATCCTTGTCGACTATGACCTTTGCCTCTGCGGTGGTGTCGTTTTTAAGCTCCAGTGAGTATGAGTTTCCATATCGTATCTGATGGACATCATACTCATCGCTTTTTTCTGCAACATATGCAGGCACACCCACTGTGGCTATTCTAGGGATTGTGTATGCAACCGCAGGCACCACAGGATAGGTGATTTCATCAGCTTCCCCCAAAAGCTCCTTTGCGAGATATTTGGAGTGGTGTATTGCAACGGTTACAAGCTTGGCTATTCCTGTATCGGCAACATCCCCTGAGGCATAAATGTTAGGCACATCTGTCTGGAGGTGTCCGTTTACCTTTATTCCGCTTCTTGTGCTTGTAAGGCCAACGTTTTCAAGACCTATTCCTTCAACGTTTGCCTCCCTTCCCATGGCGGCGATGACATAGTCACCTGTGAGGCTCAAACCGCTTTCACACTCCACTGTAAATCCGTTTTCATATGCCCTGTTGTCAACCTTGGCATCGGGATCCCTCAGTTCGGAATCGGTGTTCATTGCATTTTCAAAATTGTTTATCTTTTCTAAAGGATTATCGATTTCAACATTATTGATGACCTGTTTTACGGTCTGGTTGAAGTGGAAACGGATATTTTTTTCTTTTAGGATTTCAATTACCTTCTGGACATACGGCTGGTGGAAGTACTTGAGTGCCATGTCTCCCCTGATTATGACATCCGCCTCAAGACCGGCTTCTGCAAGAATTGATGCAAACTCCATGCCCACAAATCCTGCACCGATGATTATTGCATGTTTCGGCAAATGGTCAATGTCCAAAAAGTCGGTGCTGTCATGGAGATACTCCTTACCTGGGATGTCCGGTATTACAGGCTTCAGGCCGGTACATATTACAATCTTATCTGTTGTAAACCTTTCAGAGCCCACCTCAACGGTATGCTCATCGATGATTACTCCCTTGCCATGGGCCACATCAAGGTCATATTCCCTGAACTTGCCGTCCAGAAACGGCGCCATGTTTGCGATTCTTTTACGCTTGAACTCCATCAGCGCATTCCAGTCAACATCAAATTCACTGCCCTTTCCGACACCCTCAAAGTTGTCCGCCAATGCCTTGATTTCATATGGCGCATCCAGAAGGGCCTTTGTATTGCAGCCCCTGTTTGCACAGGTTCCACCGTATAAGTTTTCTTCAACTATCAACACCTTAAGGCCGGCTTTTCTTAAAAATCGGCCCCCTTGCCATGCGGCATTTCCACTTCCAATATAAATGACATCATAATCCATAATAATCACTGAATATTAATTTGTTAAAAATTATATATAAAATATAATCAAAATTTATAATCAATGATATGTTGAGTTGATGGGGATATGCAGGAGAGATTGGACAAACATTTGGTAACAGAAGGTTTCGTATCAAGCAGAACCAAGGCAAAGGAACTGATAAAGTCAGGAAACGTTAAAATCAATGACAGAGTTGTTACCAAATCCAGCTATAAGGTCAAGGCCAACGATGAAATTGAAATCATTGATACAGACTATCTCAAGTATGTTTCAAGGGCAGGGCTTAAACTGGACGGTGCCATTGACTCATTCAATATTGACTTTGAAGGAAAAAGCGTGATGGATATCGGATCATCAACCGGAGGATTCACCGACTGCTCACTAAAGCACGGTGCTAAAAGGGTTGTTGCCATTGATGTTGGAACCGACCTGATGGCACAGGCTCTAAGAGATGACGAAAGGGTAGAACTCCATGAACAGATGAATTTCAAGGATGCCCCTTCACGCTTGTTTGATGGAATCGACATTATCGTATCCGATGTGTCCTTCATCTCCCTAAAGCACATCATCGACAGAATATCCATTGAAGATGAGGATTTTGAACTTGTGTTTCTCATAAAGCCGCAGTTTGAATGCGGAAAGGAAATCGCCCACAAATTCAAGGGTGTAATAACAGACATGAGCGTTCATGAGGATGTGATATGTGACATAAGGGATTACTTCAGGACAAATGGATATATAATGATTGATTTGGACGTGTCCCCAATGCCCGGCAAAAGCGGAAACATAGAATATGTAAGCCACTTTAAAAGAAACGCTGAAGAGATTGAAATTGATATATCCCAAATCGTTAAGAAAGGTGAGGAAATTGAAACGCAACACTAAAATCGGACTGATTGTTGTTTTGGCAATAGTAATCGGATTCATTGTCATATTTGAAACCGTACACTACAATAATATTGAATACACCACCCTGGGAAATACAAGCATAGGCACTGTTGAGGTGGGAATTTCAGGAAATGAAAATGCAACAAAGGCAATTGCACTGATTACAGGCATACATCCAAGGGAAACATTATCAATCGAGCCTGAAATAGAAGCGGCAAGGCAGTTCGGAAACGATGACGTTAAAATCATACACTACAAGGTAACCGTTACTGAAAATCCTGAAAACTATGCTGAGGGAAGGGCCAACGGTGAAAGGCTGGTACATGACTATGTAAACCCCCATGTAACTGAGTCCGATGCAGATGCGGTTGTGATTAGCCATTCACACAATCCGGATTACGGGGACTGGTTCTATCTGGCCACACCCGAAATGGACAATGCATCAGTTGACATTGCAAAAAAGATAAGCGCAAGCAGCGATTTCAACTACTATCCTGTTACAGGAAACGAGACATACAAGTCAACCTCCGCAGTTCTTGTCTCAAAGCCTATCGCACAGGCAGGATATCCGACATTCGTATATGAGATTCCAGAAGACATCTCAGAAGGAACATCCACAGGAAAGACTAAGGAACTATTTGACCTAATAAGCAGATACGTTGATTAAAATGAAGGACTATCTAAACATTGACGGCACAGGACAGGCAACATTCAAGGTTTCCGAAACCCCAAGGATTGATCATCTAATCAGGGAAAGGAAATACGATGAGGCACTCTCTGAAATCAATCAGCTATTGAAAACAGACCATACAAGCGACAATCTGAACCTCAAGGGCACAATACTGGATAAGATGTCAGAGTTTGATGAAGCAATCGCTGCCTTTGATGAGGCATTGGAGATTACCCGAAGTGATGAAATTCTAAAAAACAAGGCAGAGGCCTATTACAACTGGGCAAAGGTAACATTCTTCCCGGCCGAAGACTATGAAAAGGCAATCGCCTTAATAGACTCGGGAATCGAAGCATTGCCTGAAAGTGAAGACGCCTCTGAATACTATTTCTTAAAGGCCGAAATCTTTGAGGGAATGAATGAACTTGTTGAAGCCCACAAATACTATCTGAAGGCATACAAGGAATTTGACAAGCTTGATGAATTTCAAAGACATACCGATTATCTTAAAAGCACAAATGACACCCTCATAAATATTGTAGGATGCGATTTCTATAATTATGTTCCAAAAATCGGAGACATCATAAGCCTCATCAAGGATGAGGAAAACGAGCATGATCCCGATGCCGTTGCCGTTGTCATTGACGGTGATGTAAAAGGATATGTTGCAAACAGCTCATATACCCTGATTGACGAGGTTAAAAGCGCAAGCGTCATAAAAAACATGATCGGTGATGAGCAGAAGGCCGAGATACTGTTTGTGTATCTTGGTGAATATGTCATAGCAAAATTAATTAAATAACAGCAGAATTGCTGTTATTCTGTTTTTTCTATTTTTAATGGTTTGAATTTGTTCAGGTCGTTGAACTCTTCCAAATACTTTTGACATGCACTGATTTTGGAATTTTGAAGTTCATCAAAGGAGCATTCCACAAGATATTTGTCCCCTTTAATTTCAAGGATTTCCAAAACGCCGACTTTATCTTCAAGCTTGTTAGTGTACTGTGCGAAGGTTCCGTTGACTGTAACCTTATAGTCATCCCTGTTTTCAAACTTGTCATCATAGTCGATGAATTCGGAGTATGAATCCATTCTCATTTCAAAGTCGTCATGAGTGAATGTCACAGGATCCCTATCAAAATCCAAAGGAGCATTATAGTCGGTTATGCCTTCTGCTGAGACGATTCCCATTGCGAATGTCAAGAGTATCAGTGATGCGAACATTATTTTTAACTTGGAATTCATTTAATCACCAATTTATAGTATAATTAAATGATTTAATATAGTTTTACCTTTTGGTGCTTGTTCCATCGAAGGTTAATTTCCGCACTTGAAGCCTTTCTGGTTTCAAGGGGATTGTTGAGCTTATAGTTAACGTCCCTCATGATGTAAAAGGTCTGATAAATCCCAACATTCAGATGGATTTTCATAATATCACTCCAATAGTTTATTTTAATTCAGATATGCAGCAATATCATCAGCACAATATTATCTTTCCTGACCATAGTCGCTTGAACCTGAATTGTTTATTTTCAATATTTAGTATCATATTCATCTTATTTAAGCTTAATCCAATTGTAGTGACTCTAAAATATTGTATTCACTTTGAAAAATTGCTTTCATTGAAACATAGTATATAAAACTATCGGCTCTCAAAATAAGGAAATATTTAAACTTTGCAGAAAAACTTAATTGTTTTATTATTAACTGTTTCATAGGAAACATTTATATTTTTATCACAACATATTAAATATCAGGTGATAATATGAAAAGCCATCAGGCAATCATGGACAGCTCACCCATAATAGCATGGATTCACAACATCTCGCTCAATCAGCAAAAATATATGAAAAGAAAATTCAAAGACCTTGATTTGGGCCATGACGTGAGATATATCATGTATATCTATGACAACCCCAACTGCTCACAGGAGGATTTGGTAAACATGTTCTGCCAGAGCAAGGGAAATATAGCAAAGGTTTTAAGAAAACTCGAGGATGGGGGATTCATCAAAAGGGAAGTTGATCCTGAAAACAGACGAAAATACAAATTGAATACAACTGAAAAGGGACGCCAGCTGGTTCCAAAATACAGAGAATTATCAAAAAACTGGGAACGTGAAGTCGGCATCGGAGAGGACGAACTGGAACTTAAAAATAGAATAAGGGAAATTGCAATTAATGGAATGAAGCTAACTGAAAATAATGAGGGATAAAAATGAAGTTAAATCTTGAGACAACAGTAGTATTCGTATCGTTCATAACATCATTTTTTGCAGTCTTTCTGTCAAACGGGATAATCATAGGTGTTCCGGCAATAGCACAGGACTTTGCAATGAATAATGTTATACAGAATTGGGTACCGACAATATTTTTCCTTGTCGTTGCGGTGTTCACCGTTCCGGCAGGACAGATTTCAGGAAAATTCGGAGTAAAAAAATCACTGCTTGCGGGAATTATGGTATTTCTGATAGGTTCAATCGGCGCATGCCTGTCATTTTCAACCGAATCTTTTCTGGTTTTCAGAATAATGCAGGGTGCGGGAGTCGCATTTCTGAATGTATCCGCAATGGCCATGGTTGTGCATGCGGTTTCACCTAAAAACAGAGGAAAGGCATTGGGTTTTACTGTTACAGGAGTATATCTTGCGACATCACTTTCACCTGTGATATGCGGATTTCTGGTGCATAACCTCGGATGGAGGTCAATGTTTTACTTTGTAATACCGTTTCTGGTAATGTGCATCATACTCATGTTTACCAAAATACCTAAAGAGTGGAAGACCTATCAAGATGACAAGATTGATAAAGTTGGTTCTATGTTGTATGGCATAGGAATTTTGTTTTTCATTTACGGATTTACTAGTTTGATAACAACAACCGGTAAATTATTAACCGTTCTTGGAATTATTTTGCTTGTAATATTTGGTGCATATGAGCTGAGGCAAAAGTCCCCGGTATTCAACATGAACCTGTTTAAAAACAAGAAGTTCACATCATCAAACATTGCGGCACTGTGCAGCTATCTTGCAATCATGGTCGTTACAACAATACTGAACTATCATTTCCAGTATGTCCGTGGATGGGATGCGCAGATGTCCGGTATGATACTGATCATCACACCTATAATAATGGCAATAATGGCTCCAAACGCAGGAAAACTTTCTGATAAGATTCATCCGCAGAAGCTTGCGGCAACAGGTATCGGAATAGCTGCCGTTGCACTTGCAATACTGACATTCCTCACAGGAGACACACCGCTTTATGTGGTAATTCTTGCAATGGTTCTTCAGGGTGTTGGTATGGGACTCTTCTCAAGCCCTAACATGAACGCAATCATGAGTTCAGTTCCTCCAAGGGATGCCCCTACAGCCTCAGCCTCACAGGCAACAATGAGGACAATAGGCCAGACCATGAGCCTGGGTCTTTTGACACTTGTATTTTCATGGGTGATGGGCTATCTGGAACTTGCACCCAAATATGCTTTGATGATCGTTCAAGCATCACAAATCATCTGTCTGATATGCACAGTTGCTTGTGTGCTTGCGGTATTTGCTTCACTTGTCGGAATAAAATCCACTGACAAGTTCAATACTGAATAGATGAATTGATATATATCAATTCATTCTTTTTTTTTAAAAAATAAGATTATTTGTTCTTGCAGCATCCAAAAAAGAAGTTTTTAATCTTTTTTGATGTTGATTTTTTGTCCGCTTCGATTTTTGCATCTCTTTTGTGCATGTTTTTTCTAGCTTCAACCATACTATCCATAATTTCACCTCAAATTTAGTTGTACCTAAATTCAAGTATGTAGGAAATAGTATATAAATATTTGTAAAATTTATAAAAAAAAGAAAAAAAGGATAGTTAATTAGAATGACAAACTACTGTAAATCCTATGAAGAGTAAAGGATTTAGTATTCCAATTAGCTACGCTTCCAAGAGAGTTTCTTGAACTTGTTGCATCTGCAACTGTCCACTTACCGTCAATTAACACTTGAGTCCATACATGTCCATAAGTACTTCCACTGCTGAATCTACATGTTCCGTGAACATATCTAGCAGGCAAATCAGCTGTTCTAAACATAGCAACCAATAAGTGTGACTGATCAACACAGTTTCCTGTCTTGTATTTCAGGGTATTGACTGCACCATATTTTGTATCATAATAGAAACTATATGAAATGTAGTCTTTTACATAGTTGAATATGGCTTTAGCTTTTGCTGAAGCACTTGTTAAACCTTTAGTTACACCGTCAACAACCTTTTTAATAGCATCATTATTAACTGGACAATTGGTTGTAGACTTAAGATATGGAGTTAAGTCCTTAATGGTATTCTTTTCATTGATACCGGTTCCTGTTGGGGAAACTCCTCCACCGTCACCATAGGATATTGTGACATAATTAGGAAGTACCTTGCCGTTATCACCGTACCACGCTAAAATTCTTGCAGTTGCATCGACCAGTTCATTGTAGATGATGTTACCTACAGCTGATGATGCATAATTAGGTGCCTGTTTGTTGGTACTAATAAAGTTTGCAACGTTTTTAGCGAGGGCCAGATAACCGGATTTATACAACTCTGTTGTACTGATTGCGTCACCGGATGGTGAAGTAGGATCTTCAACACCAGTGATAAATGCGATAGCACTTGTTTTGGCATTGCCCAATTCATTAATTGCCTGACACATAATATATAGGAATTCAGGTACGGTAAATGTAAGTCCGCCACATGAAACAGTGGTTGGTAACTTATTGTTATTTGCAATGGAGTTTTTCAAGCTTTTTGAAGCAGTAATCACATTAGAAAGAGTTACTGTGGAAAGCTTTTCAACATGCAAATCAGTTTGTCCTGTTGAAGGAGCATTCAGGTTGTCTCCTTCGAATGAATATGAGACACTGTAGTTACCAGGTGTGAAACTTGCACTTATGGTTGCATATCCGTTTGAATCGGTTGTAGCACTATATTCCTTTCCGTTAACATTTAATTTTACGGCTCCACCTGAAACGGCCTTACCGTTGCTGTCAAGTATTAACAGTTTAACTGTCTGGGTACCCTGGTTGAAAGTGGTTGAACTTTTCCAGTTAATGGAACTTGCATTCCTTTCAACAACTTGGATTGTAGTTGATTCAGTCTTTTTGCTGATTTTTGATTCAGCATCGTTAGTATATGTAATCTTATAGGTACCAATGTCCAAGTTTATAGTTATTGCAGCAAGTCCTTGACTATTGGTTGTTCTGGAATATGTTTTTCCATCTACGTTAATTGTGATTTTTTTGCCTGCAAGAGGCACACTACCTGATGATAGAGCCACTTTGAACGGTGTTTTAGCACCATGACCAAAAATGGTTGTACTTTTAACTGTGTAGGTAGGAGTTTTACTTGGAATAATAGTCAGTTTAGCTTTTGTGCTAGATGCTTTGTAATAACCATATTTTGCAAAGCTATACTTAACGTTATATACTCCATTTTTAAGTGTAGGCAATTTCAGAGTAGCATAACCATACTTGTTGGTATTTGCCCTGTATGTCTTACCATTTACAGTGAATTTGATAACTTTACCTTTTAAAGGAGCATATCCAAATTCATTAAGTAATCTGACTTTGATTTTTTTGGTATCCTTACTAAGGAATGTGTAATCATTAGCAGTTAAAGATGTTTTAGCTGATGTAACAACTTTTATAGTGTTGGTTCTAGTCAAACCATCTCTGTTGTATGAAATAATTTTATGAGTACCTTTCTTTAGATTTTTTACTGAAAGACTAGCTACTCCCTTACTATTGGTTTTAACTTTGTATGTTTTCCCATTAATCTTAAATTTAATATATTTATTGGCCAATGCCTTTCCGTTGCTCTTATAGAAAGTAGCAGAGAATTTTCTGGCATCAGTATAAACCTTATTGATGTTCTTTGCGGCAATAGTAGACAAAATCTTGAAATTTGTGGTCAAACTATAACCTGTTACAGGATTTGTTGCTGTAACCTTGTATGTTCCAGGCTTAAGATTAATGTCCAAGGAAACTACACCCTTACTGTCGGTTGTTTTAGTGTAAGTCTTGCCGTTCACAACAATTTTAACTTTTGTATTGTTCAATGCTGTTCCGTTCAAGTCTAAGAAAGTTGCGGTGTATTTTGTACTTCCCTTGTAATATTTACTAATGCTTTTAGCAGTGATAGTCTTGGACGCATCAAGATATGATGTGGCATTATTATCAGCTGCCAAAACATTTACTTCTTGTGTGTTAGTTGATAAAGTACTTGAATTTTCAGATTTCAAAACATCTACTGATGAATCGTTATCAACTACAGCTTCACTTGCCTGCAGATCCTGTGATTCGACGCTGATTTTAGCATCTGAATCATCAATGCTAGAAACATGTGAACCTGTACTGTTTACATCACTTGCATATATTGAACCGACTGATAATGCAGCAACCAGAACAAATATCAAAGTGAGTAATATTTTTCTGTTCAAAATATTTTACCTCCATAACAAAATGAATATTCTACGGGAATTTAATCCCGCTCACTAATATATAATGCAAATATCTTATATAAACCTTTTTATTAGCTAAATCCTATTAAATGAGTTTGATTTTAAAAAATAAGGTTAATACATTACTAAAATTTTACATTATATTGATTTTTACTTTAAACAATCAGTAAAAAGATTAAACTATGTAATTTAATATATTGAGCTGAAAAACTAAACCATAAATAAACTACCTGCTCCAAGCACTGTATTTTAAATCAATACATATATACAAGTTTTTAAATTAAAAAACAATACTATTCACCTAAATAAAACAGATATTAGTCCATTTTATTAGTTTATTTGAAAAATAAGATATTTTAATGATATTTGTGAAAAATGTTTAAAAATTTTCCTAAAATCATAAAATCAATGCAAATTGACAGTTTTTAAAAGAAATGAAATAATCATTTGCCTACAATTTCGCCCTCGTCACTGGAAGATATATTTACCATGCATGACTTTTCCTAGGATTTTTTTCAAAATCTCAAAGGTGTTCCACCTAAAAGATTACATTAAAAAATATATATAATAATATAAGGTGAAAATATGAGGAAAAAATCGATTATTGTTTTTATTTTAATTATAGTATTGGGAATATCTGCATATGGAATATACTATGTAAACGACTACTATCATGCAGACGACACTGTAAATCAATACCTCAACGGAACCGGGAATGTAACTGTCACAAAACTGGATAACGGCCTTCTTTTGGACGGCCCCGGAAACGACACCGCACTGATATTCTATCCTGGTGCGAAAGTAGAATACACATCCTATCTTCCGATGCTTACCCACCTGTCCGAAAGGGGCGTTGACTGCTATCTGGTTGAAATGCCATTCAATCTGGCATTCCTTGGAAAGGATCTCGCTGGCGACATAATGAGGGATTCAAATTATGAGCATTACTACCTCTCAGGCCATTCCCTCGGAGGGGCCATGGCAGCAGAATATGCGAACAATTCAGGAAATGTATCCGGACTTATACTTTTTGCCGCATACTCAACAAAAGAAATCGACAAGCCCGTTCTTTCCATATACGGATCAAACGACAAAGTATTGAATCATGAAACATACAATGAATCCCGCCATCTCATTGACAGGAACCTCACCGAAATCATAATTGACGGCGGAAACCATGCACAGGTAGGAAATTACGGCAGCCAGCCGAAAGACGGCAAGGCCACAATCACTCCCGATGAACAGCAGAAAAAAAGTATAGATGCAATGGTTGATTTCATCAACAAGTTAAACTAGAACGGAAGACTGCGATATCCCGCATGTACCTTGACGGTTTTGGTATTCCAGTTCTGTATCTTACCCAACTGGTTGGAATAGCTTATCGCATCTCCACAAACCCAATGATTGCCTATATAAACCTGTGTCCAAACGTGTCCGTAGACATTTCCACTATTAAATGTGCATGTTCCATGTACATATCTTGCCTTCAGACCGGCTGTCCTGAACATTGCAACCAGCAGGTGTGAGTGGTCAACGCAGTTACCTGCCTTATACTGCAGTGTTTTTGATGAACCGTATCTTGTGTCATAGTAATATCTGTAACTTAATGTGTCACGCACGTAATTGAAGATTGCCTTTGCCTTATCCTCATTATTTTTCATTCCCTTGGTGAGTTTCTTGACAAGCTTCTTGACCGCCTTTGTTCCCACCTTACAGTGACTTGAGGATTTTAGATACTTTGAGGATATGCCTGATGCCTTCTGGTTTACTCCATTACCGAATGAGGACAGCTTGACTTTTATTGATTTTGAAGCGGATGATGGCATATAGAAGTTATTTCCGTCGACCCTGAATGAAACCTTATATCCTCCGAATGCGACTACTGTTTTGAATGTGGCTATTCCCTTTGATGATGTGGTTGCATAGTATATTCCACCATCAATTTTCATGATAACTCTTTCACCTTCAATAGGATTTCCATCAGAATCGGTCAGTTTTATCTTGAATATCTGGACTGAATCCTTAAATGAACTTCCACTCATCCATGTGAGTTTAGTATTGTCCCTTTTGAAAACATCAATATCGCAGCTACCGGATGATTCATTGACATATGAATCACCTGCAAAGGAATATTTGACTGTATAGTTGCCGATTGCAAGATTGATAGGTAATGTCGCTATGCCCTTATAATCAGTGGTCTTTACATAGTTATTGGAACCTATTTTGAATGTGACTGTTTTTTTAGCCAAAGGCACGCCACCTGCACTCAGTAAAACCTTAAACTCTGTTCCCGCACCATATCCGAAACTGGTTGTGCTTTTAACCTTAAGGCGTGTGTCAGTTTCATTGAGGACAGTGACATAATTGGTTGATTTTGATGACTGGAAGTACTTTGTGCCTGCATAACTGTAGCTGACAGTGTATATGCCCTTTGAAAGGCGGGGAAGGTCAAGCAAAACATTACCATTGGCATCGGTTTTTTTGGAGTATGTCTTGCCGTTGATATTAATCTTAATTGTTTTTCCTGAAACGGATGGGCCTCCAATGCTTGTCTTGAATTTGACACTGATGTGTTTTGTTTCATCCTCAAAGAAGGTGTAGAATTTTGTGGTTAATTTTGTGGAGGCCTTCTTATTGTATACTTGAATCTTGAATGTCTTTTTATATCCGTCCGTGTTGTAGCAGACAATATTATAGGTTCCCTTTTTAAGTTTATTTAAGGACAGGGAAGCCTTACCGTCGGCATTGGTTTTGACCTTGTATGTTTTTCCCTTAAGGTTGAACTTGACATATTTTTTGGCCAGAGGCTTGCCGTTTGTATTATAAAACTTGGCTGTGAACTTCTTGCCGTCACCGATGAACTTCTGGACATCGGATGATGTAATTGTCTCAAGAATCCTGAATGTGGTGGTGAGCTTATATCCTGTAAGGGGATCGGTTGATATTATCTTATAAGTTCCGGGATTCAGATTTACAGGCATGCTCACAACTCCCTTGGAGTTGGTCTTTTTGGAGTATGTCTTGCCGTTGATGGTTATGTTCACATTCCTGTTGGCCTGTGGGATTCCCTGACTGTCAAGAAATGTTGCTGTGTATTGAGTGCCTGCCTTGTAGTATTTAGTAATGTCTGATGCCTTGATTGTGGAAAGCACATTAACATATGAGGTCAAAGTGCAGTTCTCATGTATATCATCGCCACTGAAAGCGGAAGTTATTGTATGCCTTCCAACATTCAAATTCAGTTTCAACCAGGCAACACCATAATCATCGGTTAGGGCAGTGTAGTTTTTACCTTCAATGCTGAAAGTGACAGTCTTGTTTGCAAGTGCAATTCCTGAATTCGAATCCTTCAGACTCACCTGATAAGTTCCCTTATAGTATACATCATTGGAATGTGAATCAAGCTCTGTCATGTTTTTGGAAGCATCATTCAATAATGAATCAGAATTGCAGGATTTCAATGAATCATAATTGCCAACAGTGTCATTTAAACTTACTATACTTGAATCTGTCGAATTTACGTCCTCGGCATTCACCGCCACAACTGAAAATATTAGAATTAAAAATAAATATATCAAAATTAATGATTTTTTCAAAATTTTCCCCCAATGTTATTAATTAAATTGAACAAACAATATAAAATTTTTGATGGGGAACTAAAAAAATGATAAAAAAAGAAATAGTAATTAGAATGGAAGACTATCATATATACCGTTTAGGTGAAATGAATTGGTGTTCCAATTAACTATTTCTCCTAAAGAGTTTCTTGAACTTGTTGCATCAGCACATACCCATGTATCACCAATCAGTACCTGAACCCAAACGTGTCCGTATGTACTTCCGCTTGAAAACGTACATATAAAATATGACAATATCTGATTAGATTATATCAAAATTAATTCGATTTAACGGATTTAAAAATTTTTTGAAAAATTATTTAAATATTTCCAAATAAACTTAAAAATATGGAAGATGGCGCTAGTGAAATGAAAAAGTCAATTGAAAAATTATACCAAAGACTTGATGCGGTCTCACCGGTTGATTTTGACTGTGGAAAATTATGTGGAGAAATATGCTGCGTATACGACAGTGAGGAATATCCAAACGATGAGCTTGCACTTTTCCTGATGCCGGGCGAGGAGCTCATGTATGAGGATTCAGAAGAGTTTGACCTCTATTATATAGATACGGCCGAACTGGACTTTCCCCATTCATGGAAAGGGGAGGTGTGCCTTGTAAAATGCAGAAATCCTCCAAGATGCGACAGGTCAATAAGGCCTATCCAGTGCAGGACATTTCCGCTGGTTCCGCACATCTCAAAAGACGGCAGCTTTCACCTGGTGCTTGATGAAACCGAATTTCCATACAAATGTCCGATAATAGAGGATCACATTCCATTCAGGGATGATTTTATAAAAGAAACATATGAGGTATGGAAGATACTTATCCAAAATCCATTGGTATACGATTTCGTGGACATGGATTCAAGAAGACGGGAAAACAGAAAGATTGACTTTGAAATTGTTATTTAGGTGAGAAAATGATTCGAAAGATATTGATTTTTCTTCTGGCACTGTTTGTCTTAATCAATGCTGTTGGTGCAATCGACTCATCAAACTGGACAACCGCAACTGTCGGATATGAGGAGTTCAGAATACCTCCGGAGTATGAAAACCCATACTCAAGCGACTTCAACATGTATGAATTCGGCGAGGACATAGACGAGTTTACAGTAAGATATGTCAACCCTGCGATAATGGACCTCTACGGCTATTTCATCGAGCACAACAGTGCAAAAAAGGTGAAGGTCAGCGACCATGACGCCATTCATTTTACCAAATATGACAGGCACAGCGAAAAAAACGTCTCCAAACTGTGGTTTTCAGCAGGTGAGGAATTCTACTATATAGCATGGTGGGGAACAAACATTACTCCAGCCATAAAGGAAGTTGTAAAATCAGCATCCAAGTCAAAGTATTCGCATGACGAGTTCTATGACACACTGGATGAGGAATATAAAAACTACAAGATTGTGCATGCACTTGAAAACCAGAGAAACGATTATCCTAGAAGTTCCAACATCGGACACCACTCATTCGTATCCGTTGGAAGCGACGGAGTTAACTTTGGAGTTATGAGCTAATCATAATCTCCAATCTATCTCTTTTTTATTGCATTTTTTTAAAAATTCGTTTGCCTTTATGAAATGGTCACATCCTAAAAATCCGCGCCTTGCAGAGAATGGTGAAGGGTGTGATGTAATCAAGACAAGATGTTTAGGGTTTGTTATGAGTTCACTTTTCTTTTCAGCCTGCTTTCCCCATAAAAGATAGACTATAGGCTGTTGCTGTTCGTTTAATATCTTTATCACATTGTCGGTGAATGTCTGCCATCCGCATTTGCTGTGTGAGTTGGCGTTTCCGTCCTCAACAGTCAGGACAGTGTTTAGGAGAAATACACCCTGTCTGGCCCACTTTTCAAGGCATCCTGACTCGGGTATCGGATAGTTGTATTCAGCGTTGATTTCCTTGAATATGTTTTTAAGTGATCTTGGAATTGGCCTACCCTCAGGGGTTGAAAATGCAAGCCCATGAGCCTGGCCGGCCTCATGATACGGGTCCTGGCCTAAAATTACAACCTTCACGTTGCTCAGCGGAGTCATTCTGAAAGCATTGAATATCTCATCATATGGAGGATATATTGTCTTTGATTCATACTCGGAGTTTACAAATTCCATAATGTCCTTAAAGTAGTCCTTTTGAAATTCGTCTTCAAGGACATCATCCCATTCATTTCCAATCATAAAATCACTTCTCCACCACGATTTTACCACTCATATGATCAATTGTAATTTCAAAAACCTCAGTTTTGTGAAGCAACCTTCTGATTTCATCAACTGTCTCCTCATGTGTCGGGAAAAACTTGTCACCCAGA
>AUXO012693145.1_pt1 | contig 34341 bp, 11 predicted proteins | sample 768731 | NCBI WGS metagenome assembly AUXO01 (sample SAMN02715735, study PRJNA202380) | gut metagenome | biome: sheep rumen | host: Ovis aries | place: New Zealand: Palmerston North
TCGTTCTGATGATGTTGTTGTCATCATCAACGATGTTGATTGCATGGGGTGTAAGATTGAATATAGTCATAACTGTACCTTTCTGGTTTTTAAGACTTTTCCTTGTCTTATTTTTGTATGTAATAATAATTTTATAGCGAACCTTACGTCTTACTTTTTCCTCTATTAGGAATGCATAAGTTGTATAAAATATTTATTCATACTCATAAATAATGTATAAGTGATATTTTTTAAAATACGCCTTTTTTACTTTTTATTTAATATTATACATTATTTCAATGATGAGTAATAGTAATAAAATCCTTAGTATTATTTTATTATTTATTACACATTAATCTAATGAAAGGTTTGATTAAGATGAAGGAAAAAATCAAAATCAAAAACCTGGAATCATTTTGTCTCGATGATATTCTCGTTCAAGTTAAAGAACGAAAAAATATCAAGAAAAGCAAAAATAAAAAAAGGAGGAAAACGTCATGAAGATTATGACAGTTGAAGAAGCCTTAGTTGAGATGAAGGCTAAGGAAAAGAATGGAAAGATTGTGGTGAATAGATTTAGTAAAAAGAATTTCACCCGTCTGTTAACCGCCATGGCTAATGATGTAGATTTTACTACGGAGTATGTCAAGGTTAAAAAGGGAGAAATTGATACCGTTGAAAAAATAATGGTATCGAAAGAATTCCGTAAGTGGTGTAAAGCACTTCTTGAAAAAGCCGGAATTGATAAGTCTGAATCAGTAAAAATTCTTGATAAGGAATTTGTAATTCCTTCGATGGATGGACTTTATGAGTTCTTTGCGACTGCTCTTTATGAGTACATGAATGCAGGTAATCAGTTTGAGTTCCTTCCGAAGAAGGATTTCGTTGGTAAACTCTATATCAAGAATATCGACGAAAAGACGAATGTGACTGAGGCTCATAGTCCTCAGGATAGGTCTTATCTTGGAACCTTTGAGACTAAGAAGAAGAAGCATAAGGAAATTGCTTCTAAGTCATCTTGTCCGTCTTGGCTCCAGGAAAGAAAGAAGATTAAGTAATTTCAATGTATTGAGAGCAACACGTAATAATTATTACGTGTTGCTCTTTTTTTTTTTCATGTTAGCCAGTTACGGAAAACAATATTTTAAAGTTATTCCTCTTCTTTTTTTGAGGAAAGGAGTGAAGAAAATAAAATGGCTACGAATAAACAAAAGCTTATTAGACGAGATGGTGTATCTCTAAAAACTCCATGGTTAGACAATGCTATGAAGAGTATAGGAGCTACAACCAATTCAGTTTTTAGTCAATTATATCCTAATTTAATGGATGTTACTGGAGCTGGTCTTAAAACTACTAAAACATTAATTACTACGATCCGTCAAGGAAAAGCAAATACAAATAGAGTTACTGCAACTCTTAAACAAAATAAGTATGTACAAGCATCTTCACAAGCTCTTAAAAATGCTTTAAAAGATTTTAAAAGCGGAAATATAGCTGGACATGAAGAGAGTTTTGATGACTTCTTTGGAGGAATGTCTGATAATAGTGATGTCACGTTTGGTGAAGATGATGTAGGTAGTGAATCCGCTGGTGGCGAAAGCTATAATATAAACGTAGATGACGGCACTAGGGATGCGGTATTAAGATTACAAGATAGTTTTGATAAACAAGCTAAAACAACTGTTGAATTAAATAAAGCTAATATGGATGCTCAGCTATCCATAAATGCTATGCAAATGCAACAAATATCATCATTGACCGCTGAAATAACAGGTCATCTTTCTAATATTAGTAATAGCTTAGAATCTATTGCTAAATTTAATACTGAAAATATGCAAAAATTTATTGACTCTAGTGTTGCATATTATGAAGCAATGGGTGCTAAAAGCGAAGGTGGAGCTACTATATTAAATTCCGAAGAACTGGATGCTATTTCTATGATGAGAGATAGTAGAGGCGGAATTAATATGAACCAATATAAGGAACTTGTGAAAAAACAAGCTAAAAAAGCATTAGATGATGTTCCTTTACTTGGCGAAATAATAGGACAAGTTGACGATAGCTTCTTAGAAATGTTTGCAAAGAATCCTCTGGGAACAGTTTCAAGTATGATTGGTCCTGCAATAGTAACTAAGTTAATGGGTAACACATTAACTGGTGTTGAAACTGCTATGCAGAATTTTTTACCTACAATGCTTGATAGAATTGCAGCAATAGGTGAAGAAGAAGCTGAAGGTTTTTCAGGTGCTATTAAGAAATATTTAGCACAAACATTCGGTGTTAAAATAGATACAAAAAATTCATTATCAGTTACGAGAATGGAAAATAGACCTGTTCCTTTTGATAATGAAACAAAAACAGCAATAACTGAAATTATTACTAAAGAGCTCAGAGAACAAACTGAGTATCTTAGAATAATAGCTGAAAAGCATAATAAGAAGGCAACTCAAGGTGCTAAAGAAAATTCAGAAATGTTTGACTATAGCACTATGAAATATATAAAGGTAAAAGATAAACGAAGAACTACTGCTGACGAGTTAATGGGCGAAATAATGAAACCATTAACAAGTGATAGTAAATTCTTCCAGACTTTTACTCAAGCTGTTAAAGGATCTACAAATAATAAGGGTGACCAAAACGCTCTTATTCAAGCAGCACAACAGCTTTTGAAAGCTATGTCTGAATCAGGTCCTGGATTAAATATTCATGATACAAGCAATAAGCAATATAGTGATGCTATTGAAAAAGCTAAAAAAACTGCTGGTAATAAAAATATTAAAACAGTAGTAGATGCATTTTCAAAAATAGCTGAAGAAAATCCTGCTATAGCTGATCAATTAACAGCCCAGTTACTTTCTTCTAGAAAAAATAAAAATAATGTCATTAAGCAAATGATGGCTGATCCAACAAGATATGGATTAATCGCAACTGGAGATAATGAAATAGAAGATGTTGATGAATGGCTCAGACAAAATTCAACATTATTCAACACCGCAATGAAATCCAGTATTAGAAGTAGTACTAAAAAAAGACTTGGTAATGCTGATTTTAGTCCTACACCAAATGGTAATGCAAATACTGGATTCATTGGAGATTTATTTAAAAATGGCGCAGATTCCGTGACTAATACATTAAATGGTATTATGTCAGGACGCGTTAATTTTGATAATATCGGTGGTGAATTTGGAAAAATATTTAAGGATGGTGCTAAAGACATAGGAGAGAGCCTTAAATTAAATATATTTAATCCTCTCAAAGAATCTATTCTTGGCATAAAAGATGATAGCACTGGAAAATACAATAACGGCTTATTATCATCTATCCGAAATTCATTATCTGACACATTCAGTCATATTAAATATACACTCACTGGTCATGAATATACTGATAGTAACGGAACTACATATAGTGAAAATAATGACTCTATATTTGGTACTGTTAAACGCGGTATATTATCAAAACTTTTAGGACCTGAAGAATTAGATGAGAATGGTAATCCAACAGGTAAACGGTCTGGTGGATTATTTTCTAAAATTAAAGACGCATTTAATAGTGGTCTTAAAGGATGGCAAGAAAGGTTCATTGGAGAACCTCTTGACGATAAAAGTGAAGAAGAAATACAAAAGAAAATGACAGAAAAACTCAACGGCTATACCAAAAATGCCACTGTTGGTGGAGCTATTGGTGTAGGAGTTGGAATGTTTGCAGGTTCTAGTTTATTAGGTACGCTCGTTGGTGGTCCTATCGGTGGTGTCGGTCTTGGTATTGCCGCAGGAATACTTTCAAAAAATGAACGTATACAAAATTGGTTATTTGGTGAAAAAGACGAGAACGGTGAACGAACTGGTGGCTTTATAAGTAAAGGTGTACAGGATTATGTTAAAAAACATAAACTTGATATAGCTGGTGGTGCAGCTATTGGTGGATTAACATCTGCTTTAACTGGTAAAGGTATTGGTATATTAGGTACATTTATTGGTGGTCCTTTAGTTGGTGCTGGTCTCGGAGTTGCTACTACACTTGTAGCAAGATCAGAAAGATTTAAGAATTTCTTATTCGGAAATGAAGAAACTGCACAAAAGGGATTAATACCTGGTATTAGAGACGCCTTCAAAAAAGGTACTTCTAAATTTACTGGTGAAATGGGAGTAAACTTATCTGCTGATTCTAAGGTTCTTGGAATGAGTGGTTTAGGTATACTCGGTGGTGTAATGGCAAGTGCTATTCTCCCTGGTGGTCCTATCTTTGGTGGATTATTAGGTTTAGGTGCTTCTATTGCAGCTAATGGTAAGACCTTTAGTAAATATTTATTCGGTGAAGATTATGTAGATGAAGCTACTGGTGAGAAGAAACATAAACATGGTTTATTCGGTCGTGTTGGAAATATGATTAATGCAAATTTCCTTAGACCTATGAAAACCCAATTATCTTACTGGGCTAAGCAATCATTACTTGATTTAGAATATACTGTCGGTGATAGTATATCTTTCTTAGCCGAAGGAATTGCTGAAAAGGTTGGAGATGTTGTTGGTACTGTTAAAGCTAAATTTGACGATGTTGTTAATAATATCTCAGGTTTCTTAAAAGAAAATATATTAAATCCGTTTGCTGAAATACTTAATAATACTATAGTAACTCCAATTAAGAAAGTAGTTAGTGGAGCTGCTACTATAGTATATGAATTCAATAGACATCTGGTTCTTGCACCGTTTAGAATAATTCAAAAAGCACAATCATTTATTTACAATAAAGTCGCAGAAGCTTGGAGAAATAGTCCATTAAATGCTGCACTTGATGCTGGTAAGGATTGGCTTAAAACTACCGTTAAAAACGAAATTAAATGGGTAGGTCGTCGAATAGTCGGATTAACTAAATTAGCATTAAGTCCTTTCAGATTAGCTATGAAAGGTATAGGCACTGCTCTCACTGTTGCTACTCATGGTGCTAAAAAAGGAGTATCGTGGATAGCTAGATCCAAGCTTGGTCAAGCTATAGGTTTTAGCGCAAGTGAACATAATGGTCCATATGATACTGAAAATATGAGCAGGGCTGAAAGATGGCGTGCGCGTAGAGCTCGTAGCAAAGAGGAAAGGCAGAAACTTAGAGATGAGTATAAAGCACAAAAGATTAGAGACAAGAATGCAAAAATAATTCAAAAATACACAAAGGGACAATATTCGTCAGATACTGCTGAAGCTCGTTATATGGCTAAAGTAATGAGTGGTGGTAAAGCGGCTAAATTATTGGATACCAGTGTAGAAACTGAAGATGCTATTACAAGAAGAGCACGTGAACAAACAAATGGTGTTTCATTAATAGGAAAAGGATTTAAAGATATAGATAAAATTCCTTTCTCTAAGCTTAGTGAAAATGCACAAATTACATTTGTTTTAAAGAAAATCTATGATCAAATAACAGGTAATAGAGATTCTTCTGATGAAAATGCACCTAAGAGTGAAAAAGAGTTAGAAAGATTCTACGGTTCAGTTACTGCATCTGAAAGAGAAAATGGATATAAAGAACTTTCTGAAATTATAAAGAATCATACTGATGAGAATGGTAATATTGATTATGATGCGGTAGAAGCTGATGTTGTAAATTCGTCGTCAGAAAATACTGCTGGACTTCAATACGCTCTTAGTGCAACTAAAGTTAAACTTGCTCAAGCTGGAGCTAAAAAAGAAAGTATTCGAAATGCTGCAACGAATAGACGCTTCGGTGATGAAGTTGATATGCATGGTGGTGTTAAAGGATATTTACGTCATAAGTTTAATGAAGGAATTTTAAACATCACATCAGGTGCAGAAAAAGATGTTTACGATAGCCGAAGCAGTAAAGCTAGATCAGAAGTAATTTCTAAATTAAGAAAATTACTATCAAAGCATATTATATATCTTAACCCTGGAGAGAGTATTCCGAAAATAGCTGATAGAGTTTTAGAAACTGGAGTTCTTAGGAATATTAACGGGGATAAGATAGACCTTGATGGTAATCTTATAAATGATAATGATGATTCGTCAATGGGATTATCAGCAGAATATAAAAAATATAGTAAAGGACCTGTTGCCGAAAGTGATGACGCAAAATTTGGAGCATCATTTGAGGATTCTACTAGATATAATAACAGTTCTGAATCAAATCTCATCATGAGACTTAGAAATAGAATAAAACGGTCTGAAGTTAGACTTAGAAATAAAGGCAGAAGCAATATGATAGCCAATGGAGGCGAAGGTGGAGGTAGAGGTGATGAGAGCGCTGCAGTGGTAGGTGCTACCGATACTCAAAAATCACCAATTGTTGTAAACAATATATCCACACCTATTAAAGCCACAGGCGATATGGGACAGCGTAGAGCTGATAGAATTTTAAATGCTGAAAGAAATGAGCAAAGAAGTATATTTACTGCAATAAGAGAAAATACAAAAACTATTAAAGAAAAAGCAAGTTCACATTTTGAGAACTGGAAAAGTGTATTTGGTAAAACTGGTAAAATAGCAAAAGCTTTATTACTAGCTTCACCATTTATTGTTAAAGCTTTTAAATGGCTTGCTTCTTCACCACTCGGAAAACTAGTTTCTAATGTAGTAACAAATCTCAAAAACGGTAATTCAGAAGAGAATAAAGATCTATCAACTAGTGAAAAAATAGCTAGTCTTTTTGTTGACGAAAATGGAGAATCTATATTTAAATCATGGAATGATACTCGTAAAAAAATAAAAGAAAAAGGATTTTTTAACTGGGCTGATGAAGGCCTTGAACATAGTTCAATTGGTGAAGTATATAAAGGTGCTAAATCAATAATAAAAGCATACGGAACTATTGCTGTATCTGTTGGACAGGGTATTATAAAATTAGTAGAAAAAGTTGATTGGCCAACTTTTACTAAAGCAGTGGTCAAAATAGGAGATCAACTTGGTAATGTTATTAATACACTTAGTAGATGGATTAGTGGTGACGATGAAGTTACTGATAATGGATCTAAACTAGATGAAACCGTTAAAGAAGCTAAGAATACTGTAAGTGCAGTAAAAGAAGTAATTCCTGGAACTGATAATTATGACCCAGTACAAGCACCGTTTGATTATGTTACTAATGAAAAAGGTGAATGGGATTCGCATTCTCAAGCTAAGGCAAATTTCTTACTCCACCCTGGTGCAAAAAGAGCAGCTGGTTCAGCTACAGGTTTATTATTAAAAGGTGGAAGTCATATAGCACCAATTGGAACTAAAATATTAACTAAAAAGACTGGCGAAGCGATATCTAAAGGTGGTGCACATACTCTTACCGATGTATTCAATCCAGTACATGCAAGTGGTGCATATACTGTAGGACAAGGATTACATAAAGTAGCTGATTGGTCTGCAAGGCATTCGTATAAAGCAGCTGAAAAAACATTAGTTAAGAAAAAAGCTGCAGAAGCAACTTTAAACGTTGCTGAAGACAAATTATCAAAAGCTATAGCAACTAAAGCGCCTGATAAAGTAGTAGCTAGAGCAGAAAAAAGTGCGTTTAAAGCATCTGAAAAATTAGCTAAATATGAAAAAACTCTTGTTAAACAAGCTGCAAGACTTGAAGACAATGTAGCTGCAGCAGCTGCTAGTGAAAAAGGTCTTAAAGGCATTATCGGTAAAATTGTAGATAGTATCAAAAAATTTGTATCAAAAATTAAAGATTTAGTTATTAAAAAAGGAGCAAAAGGAACTACAAAATCTATTGATGAAGCTGAAAAAGTAATAATTCAAGCCGCAGAAAAATTTGGTCCTAAAGAAGCTACTAAAGTTGAAGTGGCGGCAACAGAAGCTACTGCTAAATCAGCAGGTGGTGCTGCAACTCTCGGAATAGGTACTGTCATTATGGAGGGTGGCGGATTTTTAATCGGGCTTGCCGCTCGTGGTGGTAAAGCTGGTGCTGCGAAACTTTTCCAAATTGATCAGGATAGTGTTACTACAGGAATGGAAGTAATAGCTGCAATATTTGGTGGTTTTGCAGGTACTACACTTGGTAGTATTATTGATATCATCTTTGAGATTATAAATACTTTAACTGGCTGGAATGGTTGGCATAATCTTGCAAATGCAGCATATAATTTATTTGCAGGTGATAAAGATGTTGACAAACTAATGGATGCTCAGAAGCTTTTCAAAGATGAATATAAAGAATATGTTGCAGATGAGACACAAAAAGCTATGGAGAAAGCCATAAAAGACGGTCAAATATCACCAGATATGACAGTAGATGAATTTAAAGAATGGGCTGCACTAAATAATGTGGCAATAAAACATAAATCATTTGATGATTGGAATATGGAAAAAAATACTACTCTTGGTGACAAGGTTGGTAAGCATCTTTCAAAAGCCGGTAAATTTATTAGAGGAGTTACTGATGAAGCTGTTGAACTTGTCGGTGATACTAGTAAGAAAATTTGGCAAGGTGCTAAAAATTCACCACTAGGAGGAATAGTCAAAGTCGGTAGTTCAATGATTGAAGCTTTCAATCCAAATAGTAATTTGTCATTCAAAGAAAGAGCTGCTAATGTTTTAGATCCTCTTGGGCTTATGCATTCAAATAAAAAATATAAAATATACAAATTAACTGATGGCTCTGATTATTATTATAAAGAAGATAAAGAAGATGAATGGTATTTATACAATGCTGATGGTGTTAAGCTTGATGAGATTCCACCATTAACATTTGCAGAATTAATGGAAAAATATAAGGCAAAAGAAATTGAACCGTCCGAAAAACAAGAACAAGGTTTTATAGGTAAAAGTATATCCACTGTTAAAAGCTGGTTTGGATGGGGTAGAGACGATAAGAAAAAAACAACAGATGATGGTAAAAATAAAAAATCAATTAAAGCGTCAATAGGTTCTGCAATAACATCAAAAATCAGTAATAGTAAATTAATCTCTGGTGTAAAAACTAAATTTAATAATTGGATTGCAAAATATAAAACTAATGACACAGAAATATGGAAAGATCCTACTGATGATAGCTACTATACTGATTTAGGTTCTGACACTATGTATAAACATTACTCAGCTTCTGGTGACTTATTAAATGAAGAAGCTACACCTGAGCGTAGAGATGAACTTCTTGAAATGATGAAACGTGGAGAACTTGTTAAAGAGGTTAAGCCTGGTAAATTTGATGTTAAGATGTTGATGGATGCAGGTAAAAATAAAGTCAAATCTCTTTGGCAAGATATGTTTAATAAAAAAGATTCTGCATTATATAAAGTCAGAGAAGCTGCAACCGCTGTTATTGGTGCAATAAATCCTATTGCAGGAGTAGGACTTGGAATTTTGAAACTTAGTAATCAATATTGTTGGTCTGATCCTAATAGTGGAGAGTATTATGTTCCGTATGGAAAAACATATAAACATTATACAGCAGCAGGTGATGAAATCCCAGATGAAGGGGAAAATAAAGTAGATCCTGAAGATGTTAAATCAAGAATAAAATTGGGATTATTAGTTAAAAAGAAGATTCCATTAAAACATGCTGCACAAGCTGCACTTAAAAATTTTACAGATAAAACAAAGGAAATGTGGGACAAAACAACTAAAACTGTTGGTAAGTTCTTCAATAAAATGAATGATTTTACAACTGGAGTCTTTACTAAAATTAAAGATAAATTCCCATCTGTTGGTAAAATTGTAGAGAGTATTGAAGAAACTATAAATGGTGTAATAAATAAAATAAAGAATACTGCTAGTTCAATTTGGGATGGAATAACATCAGGACTTAAAGATTTTGGTTCAGATGTTGCGTCCTTATTTGGTGGCGGTAGTGGTTCTGGAAAAAAGAATCAAAATAAAAATATGAACCATGGTGGTAAGGGTCCTGATGAAATAAATGGAATGCCTTATTACTCTCAATCAGATGAAGCTTGGAGTTCCAATAAATACGGTAATGACGGTGCTACGATGGATGATACCGGTTGTGGACCAACAGCAATGTCAATGGTTGCATCTAAAATGACCGGTCGGAATGTACTTCCGACAGAAACTGCTTCTCTTGCAGAAATGACTGGTGATAGAGATGAAACCGGCACTAACTGGAATTTTATTGATAAAGCTGCAGACACATATGGTATTGAAACAAACGAAGAATATGCACCCAGTACAGAATTTATAGCATCTGAACTTAGTCAAGGTAAACCAATGATATTATCAGGTGCTTCAGGTGATGGTAGATCCCGTGGTGGAAGAGGAGATACTCCTTACACTGATGCTGGTCATTATGTCGTTGCAACAGGTATTGATTCTAGCGGTAATGTTGATATAAGCGATCCTCGTGGTAAATCATACTCTAAGAAGTATAAACTTGATGATATAGTTAATCAAACTGGTAAAGCATGGTCATTTGGACAAGGTGGCGGTTATGGTCGAGATACCGATAACTATGGTGGACGTGGTCCTCAAGGTAAATCAACCCCATACTGGAATAGAACTAAGAGTAGTACGCCTAATAAATCCAATGGTACTAAATTATCAGGTAAATATAATGGCAGATTAGAAAGAGATTCTAATGGTGGTTATAATTACATTAATGGTGATTTTACTCGTTCATGGTCAGCATCAACTCCTAGAAAAAATATTGATGTTGAAATTGATTGGCTCGATAGGCTTATTACAAAACTTGAAAAGAACAAGACTCCTGACGGTCAATATAAATACAAAAATAGTAAATATAATATTGATAAAACTTATGATAAATCTAAATCGTTAAATGATGTAGTTGCTGATATTGAAACTAGAAAAAATAGTAAACGTTTTGATGAGAAATATTTAACTAGAGATTCAAATGGTAATTATATTTATAATGATGGATATCTTGACATATCCTTCCCGAATTCAATGACTAAAAATGATGTATTAAATGCGTTAAATGAAAAAGGAGTTAATGTCTCAAGAACTTCTTCTGGAAAAACAAAAGAAGAAATTCATAGAGAACATATTGAATTCTTAAAGAATCATGTTGATACAAGACTTGCAGACTTTAGTAAAGAAGTATATACTGCAGGTGATGGTGGATTACCGATAGGTCAGTGCACATGGTATGCAGAATCTCGTGCATTTGAAAGAGGCGGATGGAAAGGCCGATATGACCAACCTATGGGTAATGGTAATATGGTTTATGAGAATGCTAAATCAAAAGGATATGAAACTGGTACAGAAATAGCAGATGATGCTTTACTGTCAATTGATACAGGTTCATCGGCTGGACACGTTGTATATGTTGAAGGTTATGATGAAGAAACAGATAATGTATATTGGACAGAAGGCAATGGAGATGGAATGGCTGCAGGCACGTGGAGAGACCGTTATAATAACGGTATACCACCTGATGGATATTTACGTGTAACGCCGAAGAAAGATTTCCCATTATATGGTGGCAAAGCATTAGGTTATGTATACGTCACTGATGCTGATACATATGATGGGGAGACAACATCATCATCTTCTTCATCGTCAAATGGTACAGATTCTAATTCATCTACTTCCTCAAGTTCATCAAGTTCATCTTCATCAAATAATAGTAAAGATTCCAAACCTACTATTCTTGATTTTATCTCTCAGGTATTTTCAAGAGTCGGTTCTACATTAATAAATGGAATGTTTACTGGTAATTTTGATATTGATTTCTCGGATATTATCTCAGGAATAAATGGTAATAATTCATCATCTGGCACAACTAATACTACTACTAATATTTCTGGTAATTCTTCAAGCTCTTCGTCAAATTCGTCTTCATATAGTGCAAGTGGTGAAGATAATAGAGCGGATTCGATGATTTCTGGTGCAAAGGGTGTTGATATTAGTTATTGTCAAACTGGATGTAATTATGAAAATGCTAAATCTGATGGTATAGAATTTGCAATGATTAAAATCGGTGAAGGTGGAACCATAGTTGATAACATGTTTGAGACACATTTTAATGGTTGTGTTAAAGCAGGTATTCATACAGGTGGTTATTATTATTGCCGTGCAAATAATGAATCTGAAGCAATACAAGAAGCGAATCATTGTTTATCTATAATTAAAGGTAAAAAATTTGATATGCCTATTGCATATGATGTTGAAGATGCCTTTAGAAGTATATCATTAGCTAATTTAGGTATTAATGCAGTTTCTAAAATAATAGATGCATTCTGTTCAACTATTAGAGCTGCTGGATATTACCCGATGATATATGGTTCTGAATATGCAACATTCAATTTAGTATCAAAAGATATCCAGAAAAAATATGATTTATGGGTTGCTAACTGGGGTTCACAACCGAATCTTTCATGGAAGATGTGGCAATATGCAGGTGACCCTCAACATCAACATGTTAATGGTATACCTGGTAGTGCTGTTGACATGGATAAGTGTGTATATGATTATCCATCTTACATTATGTCTCATGGTCTTAATGGTTATGAGAAAGGTGAGAAAAATTCAGATCATAATAAAAAAGAAGATGCACGTAAAAATACATTATCTGGTGTAAGTTCAACAACTAATAATTCAAGTGCAATATTTGTCGGTGACTCCAGAACTGTCGGTTTATATATCTCAATAAATAATGCTGCTGGTTCTACAATGGATGCTATTGGTGAAACCATGAAAGATGGTAATATCATAGTCGCATCTGTTGGTAAGGGTTTACCATGGTTTAAATCTAATGCAATAAAAGAAAAGATAGTATCACTCGGAAAAGGTAAAACATCATCTAAAATTATAATTTGGCTTGGATTTAATGATATTCACTCTTCATCATCTTCATTAGCTGATATAGCAAACAGTTATGTTGCTACAGCTACCGAAATAGCAAATAGTGCTGGAAATGATATTTATTTCATTTCAGTAGGACCTAGAGCGTCTAAAGATGATGATAATTCTGATGTTAAGAAATTCAATGAAGCCTTAAAAAATGCTGTAAATAGTGGCGGAAAAGGCGGTGGACGTGGTCCTCAAGATAAATCAACCGCATATTGGAATAGAAGTAGGAGCAGTACTTCTAATAAATCCAAATCCAGTAGTTCTTCGTCATCAACAAGTACTTCATCGTCAGATACAAAGAAAACTGGAAAGATAAAATATATTGATTTAGAATCCTGGTTCCTTGAACAAGTCAAGAACGGTGGAATTCAACCAAACGGTAGTGATATAATTCATTATACTGTCGATTCATATAAACTCATATATGATAAAATTCTTAGTTCTGTTGGAGCATCTGGTGGTTCCGGTAGAGCAAAGATGGGTGGTAGAGGATTAGGATTACCGCAGTTAGCATTTAATAAAAATGGTGGAGGATTTGGATCAATATCTTCAACATCGTCGCCTCTTTCATTAGTAAGTGGAAAGGGCTATTCTGGAAAGAAAAATGGTGGAGGATTTGGTCACAATATCTCTCATAATAACGGATTAATTAGATATGGTGGATTTGGAGATAAGGATGAATCTTCAAGTAGTTCTTCTGGTAATGCAAATCATGAGGAGCATATTAAGCAACTTGAGGCTGCTGTTGGACAAAGACTTGCAGACTTTAGTTCTCCTGCATATACATCTGAAAATAACTTGTCAGGCGGTCAGTGTACATGGTATGCTGAAGGTCGTGCATACGAGCGTTCTAAATGGGATGGATTACATAAACAACCCATGGGTAACGGTGGAGAAGTATATGCTAATGCTAAATCTAAAGGTATGCCTACTGGTTCAGAACCTGCTGATGATTCACTTGTATCAATAACTAACGGTTCGTATGGACATGTTATGTATGTTGAAGGTGTTGATAACGCCAATAATAAGATATATTATACTGAAGCAAATAACCCTGTTGATAATGCTATATCAGCTGAAGATGGACAGTTAAAGGTTATGTCATTCTCAGATTGGAATAACCAGTCTATTGCAGGTTATGTATATACCGACGGTAGTAGCAGTCCTATATCAACAAATGGTTCAACAACAGGTAATAGTAGTGACAGCAGTAGTAGTTCATCAACTACTGGTAATACATCATCTTCAGTTGCAAGTGGACTTGAATATGTTGCCGCTGTACTTGGTGAAGCATCTAGTCGTATGGCAAATGCAATGTTCACTGGTGAACTTGATTCTGACTTCAGTAACTTTAATGTAAGCTCAAGCTCTTCTAGTTCTTCAAGTTCTAATACTTCTACTAATACATCTACTTCTACTTCTGGAGATTCATCAGGTACTTCAGTATCGGGTGATGGTGTTCATGAACAAGTATGGAACGCATTAATTAAAAATAATTTCTCTAATGCTGCAACTGCTGGTATTATGGGTAATATTGAACAAGAGTCCGGTTTTAGACCTGGTGTCTATAGTAACGATGGTGGTGGTGGACTTGTTCAATGGACACCTTGGCAGAGCAAAATAGGAGCATATTCTATTAAAAAAGGAAAAGGCGAATTAGGATGGCGTGATGATGTACAAATGCAAATGGATTATCTCAACGAGTCATTAAATGAATTAGGTGACTGGGAATCCGCAGCAGGTATATCACTAGCTGACTTTAAGAGAAGCACTGATCCTGAAGCTGCAGCTATTCAATTTGAAAAAGGTTATGAAAGACCTGGTATTCCTAGAACGGAAAACAGAACAGCTGCTGCCAGAAAATATTATAATCAATACGCTGGTGGTGGTAATAAAAATGGTGGTAAGGGTAAAGGTTTTGGTAATGGTCTTGGTGGTCTTGGTGGAGGATCAGCTTCACTTAGAAATAACAAGAACTCTGGCAAAGCATCAACCAAATCAACATCTGATAAAGTAAATAAGTATGTAGATGATATTCTCAAGCAAGGAAAGAAGAAATATAAGACTGGTGGTAGAGGACCCTCGATGCAGAATGGTATGTCAATTGAAAGTCAATTACTTGACGGTAATCTTGCAACTGATATATACAATCGTACAAATAGAGTAACTAATAATGTAAACACCAACAATAATCAAATCGATCCTGCAATGATGAGTAAAATAATCGAACTTCTGAATAGTATAGTTACTAATACATATAATACTAGCAATGGTATTAATGGATTAAATACTAATAATCAAAATATAATCAATAATAACAATACTATTTTAAATGGTGGTAATGAAAGTTCTGGGTACAAACCTAATACTTCTGCATTAAGTGATGTTTCTAGAAATACTATTATCGCTAGAAGAATAGCACAAGGTTTATAAAAAATACTTATTGAGAAAAACAAATGAATAAGGAGAATGAATGTACTCATTCTCCTTATTCATTATTTTTTTTATTAAAATGAAAGAAGGGACATTATAATGGGTCTTACACGAACAAATCATATATTTGGAGCACCTCACCAATTTACGCCAACTGTTGACCCTAGAGATAGTAACGTATCTTCCACCATGGGTATAAATTTTTGTCAAAAAATACTAAATGATGCCCCAATATGTACTATAATTCCAGGTGAACCTGATTATTTACCCAGTGTTGATGGTGATGAAAATTCTCGTGCCGCATCATTTGCAATGGCAGATGTTGTTGCAAATACTATTAGTGCTGGTCAGGGATCTTCAATAATTGGACAGATAGTTTCTGATGATGGAAATTTAAGAAATAAAGAAGTAAGGTTGTATGATTTTAAGCAAGCATACACTCGTTACATGGTTTATGTAACAAAATTATGTAATGCTGGCGCAATTTTACTAGGAATTGATGGTGTTGAATATTGTGGATCAACATTGGGTTCTTTAAATTGGAATAAAGTTGATATGGGCTCTGGAAGATCTGTAGGTGGATCAGGATTTATGAGCTGGTTTCAAAATAATATATTTGAACCTTTTATGGACAACGTGACAGGTACATGGAATGCTTTTCACAGAACTTTTTTTGGTGGATCAGACGAGGGTTCTGATGGATCTGAAAAAGATGTATCTAAATTTGTTCAATTTTATGTTGATCCAGATACTCAATATAGTGAATCTATGCAAAATACAACAGCTGATTCTGCTATTAAAAGCGCATTTGAAAGTGGTCAAAACTTTATAAAAGAATTCTCTTTTTTAGCAAATTCAGGTGGATTAGGAGATATATCAGATAAACTTGAAGATTTTACAGCAGGTGTTGCTGATAAATTATCTTCAGGAATTGCAAATATAACATCTAATAGCAATGGTGTATTAGGTCAAGTTGGTACTTGCTTATCGAGAATATTAAATTTAAGCTCTAATATAATTAGAGGAGAAAATTTAATATTACCGCAAATATGGCAATCGTCTTCATATTCAAAATCATATTCAATAACCGTCCATTTAAAATCACCATATGGAAGTAAATTAGCATATTATTTAAATATATTTGTACCTTTAATGCATCTAATTTGTTTAGCTCTGCCTAGACAAGCAGAAGGTCATGGTGATAATAATACATATGGTGCACCTTTTTTAGTAAAAGCAACAGTAGATGGTGAGTTCTCATGTAATATGGGTATAGTTGAATCAATAACAATATCTAGAGTAGGCGATTCATGGTCTGCTGAAGGTTTACCTTGTGAAGTAGATGTTAGTTTGAATATAGTTGATTTATACAGTCAATTAGTTTTATCAGATGATCCTAGATTATTCAGAGGTAATGCAAGCCTTATAGAATATTTAGCAGTAAATACAGGTTTATCAGTAATTAAACCTAATATAACAAAAAAATTAACAATGTTTATGAATGATGCAAAAAATGATATTGTAAATACACCTAATACTATAGCTTCAAGTTGGACAGAAACTATAGATGAAAAACTTATGAAATGGGCTCGAATTATGAATTAATAAAAGAAAGAAGAGAAATTTTTAAATGATTAAATTAGAAAAAGAATATAATGAAAAATATTCTAGTATACCTACGGATTTTGATGAACGAATGCAATACCTATTAGAAAAAACAAAATTAACGTTAGATACTGAAAAAGTATCTAAAGTAATTAATGAAATAAAAAATATTAAATGGAATAAAATAGAATATACTATATATTTACTTCCAAAAGCAACTCCCAGACCAAGGAGTGGAAAAAATGGCGTATTCTATGTTAAAGGAGCAAAAGATAATAAAAAATTTTTCAAAAAATTCATAGAAGATAAAAATATGAATAATATTCCTATAATAACAACCCCAACTAAATTTTATTGTGATTCTTATTTTCCAATTCCAAATAGCATGAATAATGTTGAAAAAATTTGTGCTGAACTTGGTATAATAAGACCGACATCAAAACCTGATTGGGATAACGTTGCAAAAGCATATTGCGATATGATACAAGGAATTTTAATATATGATGATTCTTTAATAGTTGAAGGAAATTCTAGAAAATTTTATTCATTAAAACCTAGAATTGAAATAAAAATAGAATATATGGAAGACTATGACTCAAAATTTAATAAACGTAAGATAAAAAATAAAGAAGGTGGTAATTAATATGAAAGCTATATATACTTCTATAGGTGACACAATATATCAAATAGAACAAGATACAACTGCACCCATAAGAGATGTAAAACTTTTAAATAAAAATTTAGTGAATTTAACTACTGATGTTACACAAAAAACTGTATCAGCAACAATGTATTTTACAGATTGGGTAAATACAGGTATTAAATCAAATAAAGAAAATGCCACAGATTTAATTAATTATATAAAAGATAAGACAATAGTTCAAATAGATAAAATTCAATCGGTATTTACTGTTGCAATAGACTATAGTCTTTGTAACTCTGAGGGTCAAGAAATTGAACATTCTGTTGTAATTAAACCTATGCAGAATATTGATTTTATTTATCCTCTTGGTGTAATGGAAGATAATGAATGTGTATATAGGAGATTCAAAAGATTAACTGCTAATATTGATTGGGTTATAACAAATAAACTTCCTTATGGAATTATTTGTACTAAAAATCAAAAGACAATTATCAATATAAATTCAGTATCTATTTATATTGATAGATTTGAAAATGAGGATGTTAATAATCATCCGTCAATTCATGGTCAAAGTTATAATCGTAGGTCTTGTACAATAAATACTGCTCTTGAAAATAAATTATTAATTTATTCCACGAGTGATGAAGGTTATGAAATAAGTCCTATTATAAATGAATTTAATCCTAGAATTATAGAGCTTAATTTAACAGTAGATTTAACTAAGTTTATTGTTATATACAATGATGCTACTATAAATCAGTTATTAGCAGATAATGTAAGGATAAAGAATGGTGAAACAGATGGTGGTAATGAACCAGATGATAATAATGATGGTTGCAGCTGTGATTGTAATTGCCATAACAAGACTAACACCGATTCATCGACTGATTCTACTAATGAAAATGAAAACAATAATGATCAAACTGGGGAGAACACTGTGGATCATGATGTTTCTACTGATACTGACCCGACAGGGGATTCCTCATCCGATTCAAGTAGTGATGGATCTAATAGTTCATCCGATAATGAACCTGTATATACGTATACTAGAAGTTCTATAAGTAATTCTTATGCACTTTTAGTAGTACCTGATACGTATCCTGATGATTTATTTGATTCCAAGACTATGGTTCATAAATCAGTAGTAATGGAAGTTATCCCTGATATTACTGAAAATGAATATGTATTACGAAGTGAAATAGTAATACCTTAAATAAAAAGAGATGTGAACTTTAATAATTAAAGTTCACATCTCTTTTTTTATATATTTTTTATATAAAAATTATTCTTTTTCATTTTCAAGAAGTTTTTCTTCAAGTTCTTTAATCTTTTCAGATTGTCTCTTCAATTCTATACATAACAGTGCAATCATATCTCTGTCACTATAGTTATCAGGACGATTTTCACTATCATATACAGCTATATTAGGATTTATAGAAGCAATGTCTTCTGCAATAAAACCTAAATGAGTTATATCATCTTCAGCATCAATAAATTTATATTCGGCAGGTCTAAGCTTATCGAATTGCTTATGATACTTCTCACTATCAATATCATAAATAATATCGGTCTTATACCTTCTAGATGAAGACTGTTTCTTAACAGTTCCACTTGAATCAACCATTAATACTGAACCTGATGACGCATTAGTTAAATTCTGGAATGTAAAGCTTCCATATAAACTAATATTAGTAGCTTGAGCACCTGATGCAAGTGAAGGATTATAACCTATCTGAAGATTATCTGATAAGAATATTGTATCTTTAAAGAATCTTATAGGATAAAAATTAGGATTGGTATTATACATTGATGCAGTTGGACCCATCATAATAAATGAATTAGAATTTTTTCCAAATCCCATTCGAGCAGTCGAAAGATCAACATCCATAAATACCATCTCAGGGTCTACTGATGCTTTCTGAATAACAGGTTCATTATTAACTACTGCTGTTACATATGTCTGGTTGTTTACCGGTATAGTACCTTGAGACTTCCACTTATCAAAGCAATCATGCCAAATTAATACATAATCAATTGATTTTACTTCACTATAATTGAACTCGATAGTTGAACCATTTTCTCCCTTAAGCTCGAATGTATCAGAAGCAGTATCAAGTTTATTATATACCGTTTCAACAGTGGTTTTATTCATACCACTTGTATATGCAAACTCTTTATCAGTAGCGTCCGCTAATGCATAGTTTTCACTAGTACCGTTAATATAATTAATTTTATATAAAATTGCATAATTTACTTTACCAATATCATTGTTATTGGTACCTTTTACTAAAACAGGGTCACGTATAACTGTATGTGTACATGTTACTGTCAGTGAAAGTTTTCTCATATTACTTGATGAACCAGCTTTTACATCTCCTTCTAATGTCATAGAAGGTTCACTGTAATTATAAGAAGCAAATAATGTTTTAGTACCAGTAGTATTTAAAACGAATTTATTGGATATATTATTATCCTTATCAACAGGATATAAAATTTTACTATCACCACGGCTATTATACGCTTGTATATATAACTCATCTGATGATGAATATATAGGTCCTTCAGGGTTATTGTATCTATATTTATTATCACTCAAAGGCGAAGAATGGTCGCCATTATTATGAATTATAAGTTGAGAAAGCACAGTATTATCATACTGCTCATACTTACTCTTAACTGCACGGATATATGTGCTAACACCTATAGTCGTTTTACCATCAATGAATGAATACTTTCTAAAATCATCAGATGATAAAGATGATGTCTTCTGAGTAGTATTTATACCAGCTATAGGAACAAATTCTATGTTAGACACATCAGTATTATGACGTTTTATCTGCCAATTTGTAACAAAATTCGTAATAGGATAAATACAGTAATCAACTGCAGGCGCTCCACTTGAATTATTTTTTGCAAATGATGGTATACAATCGCTCGGAGGAATTAACGAGAACGAATCCGAGCTATCATCAACAAACGTTTTAGTATTATCTTTTACATATTTTAATAACGCATCAATGTTTTCAGAGTTATTTGTTTGGAGTAATTTCTGAATCGCAACCGAATTAGCTTCTGATTTATATGTAAAATGTAATATTATTAGTTTACAGGTTAACTTATTTTTATTTGATAAGCTAGACAGTAATTCAATATTAGGATGAATATATACGGAAGCATCACTATTTAATACTGTGTAATATTTATACTGTTTATCTACTTGACATAAATAAAATTTATTATTTGCTAAAAGCATGAAGTAATATGCTAACTTTCCACCATGCTTATTAATATAACTATTACAATGTAAATTTACTTTTATAGGACTATTTGATTCATATATCTTTACAGTAATACCATCTACTGTCGTCGATTTAACGGTATTTGCTACTTCAGCAGACCAGTTCTTAAGATCAAGATTAAATGGATTTGGTGTTGATTGTTTTATCGCGTTACTTACTGCTGGTAAGTCTACAGATTTTTGAGTCTTATTTTTTAAAGTATATGAAAGCTTAACTTCTTCTTCAGCATATAATTTAAAAATTTTTTTACTTCCCTGTGCGCAAACACCTTGTAAACCACCTGGTTCAATATATGTATATAAGAAAGAACCATATTCATATGGAGGCTTAATCGCAGATATAGTGGCTTGAGTTACAGAAATAGTAACTCTCTTCTTACCATTTTTACCATGATTAACAACAATAGTATCAGATGTTCCGATACTAGCTCCTTTAGAAGAACCACTTCTCTTATATATATTCAATGCCATTTTAGTTTTAGGTGTGTATTTTAATTGTCTAGCAGGATCAAATCCATCCTCCCAGGTTAATTCAGATTCACTCTTAAGAGAACCACCAAAATTATCTATATCTTTTTCTAACCAATATTTAGTATTTTTTATTTCCTCACCGTATTTAGCAGTTGTATCTACTGCTGCTAAAATCTTAACATTCATACGAGGAGCTGCATCATGCCAATATTTTACCTCAGCCAGATTGAGAGCATTTTCCTGACCAGTAGGATGAGGTTGTCCAGAAACATACCACGTAGGTTGATAATAACCTATTGTCGATAAACCTACATCTAAACAACTATCATCAGAAAAACTTGTTGCAGTCGATACTACAGCAAATGATATTTTCAGAGTTGATGTCGATTCAGTCTGACTTGTTAATTTAACGCGAGCGTATAAATCATATCCAAGTTTAGAATCACCAAACGGTATCGATATGTTTTTTAATTTATTAAGAGTTAATTCGGCCATAAATAGTCACATCCTTTCATTTTAGTTAGAATATGATCCATATATTCTAAAATGACCATTTTTTATTTCTATCTGAAGAGATGCACTAAACTTGTTACTACCAGTTTCGATAGTTGTACCAGCAACGGTACGAGTTTCAATCAGTGCTTCTCTACTAAGTCTTATATTAGTTATTGTTTTACTTGCAACAAATTGGAATTTCGATACATCAGTATGTTCAATAGCAACTTCTCCAGTAGCTCCGGGCAACTCAAGAATATTAGTATTATTTCCAAATAATGAAGTGACACTTTTGGATACTGATGATGTGAGGTGAGAATATAATACATTTAATAACAGAGTCCCTAATGTTTTAGGTATAATGTAATTATTATCTTTAGCTTTTATATTGTTAGGTGATACTGTTAGTGATGATATCCCACTAATAAATGTATCCGAACTATCTATAGGTGCTTGAATAACTATACAGTTATTAGTATTTGCAGTATCAACATTAGGATCTGCAGTAAAGAATAATTGAGGTAGTGTACGTGATGATTTACCTTTAGCAACAAGTTGTTTCGCAAATACAAATCCTAATAATGTCCAGTCTGAGCTACCAGAATACTTGACTCTTACCTGAACAATTTCATTACTATCGAACACTGACTGCATTTCTGTAGTTTCAGTGGTTGAACCAGTTGTTACTTTTCCTTTATATGATAAACTGCTAACATTATCAACCTGAATAAGCTGATTTGTAGACATCTTGATTACATCAGGTACATACAAACCGTTCTCAGATAATGACATTTTATGGCTTCTTGAATTATTATACATTGATAATGTCTCAAGAACTATTACACCATTTGAAGGATAAGGCCAATACCATTCACCTAATGTAGGATATCTTAATGAAATAGTATCATTGGTAACATCATCCATTGTACTTACATCAATTGTAGAATCATAGATATGGATTTTAGGGTCATATTCAAATTTCTTGACATACGAATTTGCATATACCATTCCATCATGTATATTCTCACGAACTTCAGCATATTCAATTTCTTTATCAGGGTCTAATATAGGCTTTTCGTTATCAGGAATATATTTAACAAAATCACCAACAACGACATCAGGAATATCACCCATTACATAGAATAATTCAATCTTTTTATGAATATTATCAATTCCACCCTTTGTGTACTGATTCATTAACTGATAATTAGTACTATCTTCACCGTTTGCGTTATCAGTTACTTCTGATAAAGTTGATAATGATAAATATCTATAGTCAAACGTTTGAGTAGTTGTATTCTTATAGGATATTCCAGCATAGTCTACAACTTGATATACATCATCATCGTTTCTACTTTCACCAAGATCAGGATTTATTTTTCTAAAAGAGTGTACTATCTTTTTTAAACCTGATAAATTCTGATCAAGTATATCTTGATTAGCTTGTACTAATCCATCATTACCGAATATAGCATTACGCCAATTTATAGTTTGTCTCACAAATGTCATATTAGACGCTGAAGCGGAACCGTATTCAACAGCTGAATTATTATATAAAACATCATTTACCGCATTATTATTAGGTAAATAATAGTATAACTGTTCAGGGGTTAAAACTTCCCATTTTCTATCATGTCTAACGATTTGTTTAACTATTAAACTATCTCCAGTTACAGCATCACGGTCTTTTTTCTGCTCCTTCAAAAATCCATTTAATGAAGGATAAGTTCTTAAACCTTGAATTGCTAATGATTTATTTGCAGGGATAGTCTTATAATCATTAACAAATGCTGTTCTCATTTGATAATTAACAAAATAATTATACTCTAAATCAAAATCACTCTGATATGTTGAACCAAAATCTAAGTAATTATCAAGTTCGGTAAGTCTTGTTTTTACAGAGATTAATTCAGCAGATAACATATCATCGATCGTAGTTATTACGGTTGATATAATCTTATTATGTATTTCTTCAATAGTATTATTTATACGTGTGATAAAGTCATTAAATGTTTCAACTGTTACATATAAATCAAAGTTGTCATATATTTCTCTACGTGTTTCATCAAGTTTTTGTGCACTCCAAGTTAATGTTGAAGAGTACTTGAGCTTTTCAACTATATCATTAACTTGGAAGTCCTCGCCATCAGTATCATACTTCAACACGTCATCTATACTTACATCATTTTCACCAACTTCTGCATCTGAAGCAACTACTTGAAAGTATACATCGCCATCAGCAACAGAACCTTCGGGGGCTTTATCATAAAGATCTTCAAAATCTCTATCATCTATAATCGTTTGCCATGTAGCAATAGGTCCAAGATTTTGAAGAATTTCAAGAAGAGTCGCACCAGGAACATTAGAACCTGAAGATTCAATTAAAACATCAGAATCTGTCGTTTCAGGATATATAACATTTTTTAGAGTCTTGCCAATGTTAATACCCAACTGAACATGATCATGGACTATCTGTCTAGGCATAAACTATCATCCTTTCTTAATATAAGATTTTATTCCATTGTTCCCATTGATAAAAAGAATGTGTAGATTTATTTTTCTAAATCTACACATTCTTACTTTTATTTAGTTTGACGCATACTCATATGCCATATTTTTAATATCATTAATATTAAATCTCTCAAGTTTTAATGCTTTAATTATATTTAATTTAGTATATTCTTTTACAGTCTCAACAAATGCCTGTTCTTCGACTGTAGCATAATGAACATTATCAGTTTTAGGTTCAGGCAAACCAAATTCTTCAAGTGTATTATAAATACAAACAGGTTTAAGCATGCCCGATTCATTCATCTGTTGAAGCTTATTCAGCTTACCAATCATTATTCCTTGGAATAATGAAGGCTCGAAGTCTTTTTTAACGTTTATACCACGTAATTCAAGAGCTTCATCAATCTGAGCTTCAGTCTTAATATTAATATTATCAGCTAATTCTTTTTCAACAGCTTTAGCCTCATTTTCGGCTTTTTTAGCTCTTTGAATTTCAGATATTGCTGACGTCTTAACATTATCCTTTATAGTTTCAGAAAGATCGTCAAGATTTAATTTTTTATTCATAACATCAATTTTATTGACTATTGTATCATCAGCTTTAAATGTCAGATCATTAGCATCATAATCTTCAATATTCAAAGCTTTTTGATTATAGTCATCGTTGACTATTTTATCTGTTTCATCCATTATTTTTTTAGCACTTTCGCTACCTTTTTTAATACCTTCATGAATATAATAAGACATACCCTTAGGGCATCTACTATTAATAAAATCCCTCATTTCAGCATCAAGGTCTTCTGCATGTGCAACTTTATAATCATTATTTAAAGGAAGAGCATCTTTATATATCTTAGAAAAAACCATATCAAGACATATTCCTTTAGCTTCATCTTGGTTTCTATTCAAACATTTTAATTTATAATCTTCGGTATTGTTAAATTCCCTATCTCTATTTTCTTGCTCTTTTTGAGCTCTGACTTCATCAAGAAAATTAAATACATTTTCTTTTCTGGCTGACAGGTTATTATCCATAATACTTTCACTCCTTTATAAAAAATATAATTTTATTGTAATGTTTTTACGTAGCAAAAAACTCGTTTATAATTATATCCGATGTATTAACTACTAAAAACTCAGGTACATAATTACGTCTTTCTTCAACAGTCATACTCTTTATATCAACCGTTCTATTCTTAACTGCTTGATAATCTGAGCCTTGACCATTTATTGAATTAAACTTCATATGATCGACATATGCAAAATTAGACTCTATTTTTCTCATCAGATTAGAAATATATAGATTATTAAGTTTATTTTTATTCATCGTTTCTATTTCAGTCTTTATATAATTTTTAACTTCAGGTGTTGCAGTTACTAAATCTGTACCAGGCACATACCATATGTCAAATGAAATTTCAAGATTAATAGTATGAAGAATTCTGTCATCTTCACCGATAACAAAGTTAGAACTTCTACCGTAACTATTATAAAATTTAATATCAACTGTTGTTTCATTACGTAATTTATTGTCAATAATATTGAGTAAATTATTATATTGCTTTAAGAAACTATTCATGAAATATTCAATTAAATCTTCATCAATAGCCTCAGACCATCTTATTACTGGTAATTTATTTATACGAATATCCATTACATCATTAAGATATTCACCATTCTCCATAGTAATGTAATTCTTAAATAATAATGTGGAACGTACGTTGTTAAGAGGTCTCATAAATGTTATAGGCTCCATAAGAGTCATATACTCATTAGTAATAAAATAATCATCAAGTGTATCATCAGCATGAGAAGATTCTTTATCACCGTATAAAACATACTTAAGTCTTATATCACGTTCTTTATCGTAATCATAGTAATCGTCAGTTTCAAAATCAATTAACTCCATTCTGAAAGTGTCTTCAGAATATCTTCTTCTATATGCAGTATATACTGCACATTTTACATCTTCCATAGGTATGAGAATTTCACTACTTGTTGGAAGAAGATTTACTACACGACTCCATTCTCTTATTTCACCTTTTTCAAGTTTAATTCTCATTTCATATGAACTATGTTCATTTTTATTAACACCTGAGCCATCTTCAATGGGATTGCCATTAGCATCATAATGATAGAATTTAGTCCAATCAAGAGAATCTTCTTTATAATAATCATCAGATAATGATACATGCACATATCTTCCACAAGGTTCTATTTGTGATTTTCTATCACATGCAAGAACTGTATCTCCTGAAGGTAATGGAGGAAGATCTTTTACAATATCACTATATCTAATCATCGTTGCAGGGTCAAATATAATTACATCATCAGGATCTAATTCCATTTCATCTATTTCATCAACAGAGTTAGGAACTGAATCTGCTACTACTAATTTTGATCTATATACATTCGGTAAACATAGTCTGTATACATATCTCTTATATATAGTTCCAGGAACTAAACGTAATCTTCCGTCTGAAGATATATGATCATCAGTATATACTTCTGACGTAAATGTGTATATATCATCAACGTCACTATATTCTGTCGGATATAATTCAATATAGCATACTTTTACGTTACCGTTAAATATAACAACAAATACTCTTAAATCATTATTAAAAGTATTTGTATTTATAACACTATCTTCTGTTACAAATTTTGATAATACTGAATCAGTCGCATAGACATCATTCTCTTCTCGAACAGCAATGTCTAAATCAGGGCTATATTCAGTTTTACAATCAATAAGAGGATATTGATCATCTACTTTGATACTAGGCATTAATGATACTGAAAATTTAAATCTCTTTTCTTTTTCAAATAATCTATTTACTTTTAATTGATATAAAATAAACTGTACATAAGAATCATCGTATTTATATGTGAAATCAACTACAGATGATTCATTAACATATGTCATGTATGTACTTATTAGGTTTGGATTCTTTTTAAATTTAATTAAAAATGGATTTACATATAAAAATCGTTTAAAACGTGTAGAAAGATTATCATAGTTAGATAATAATAACCTTCTCATTGGTTTATCAAAATCAAATACAGATGAATATAACTTAACGCCAACCTTATTAGCAAATTGAGCATAAGGAATGGGTCTTTGTTCAAGATAATGAATTGGAATATCATCTATATTAACGTATGCACTACTATCATTTTTAGAATAATAGATTGATTCGTCTTTAGATGATACTAAAGCATTATATTCAGCTTCACATTCATCAAATTCTTCTTTCCTATCAGGATCTTTAAAGAATTCAACAAATCCACGTTTAGAAACATCTTCAACTGGAACAACATATTCATTTACTTGAATATCGTCTATATAGGGTTTTATATCACTATATTTTATCATCATACTTGCTTTATATGAATACTCAGGAATATTATCATTAACTACTAATAAATAAGCAGGGTCTTCAACAGTAGTTCTTTTATATGTGATATTATCAACATCGGTAAACAATGTTCCTGGATGAATCATAAATATATTTTTTTCAACATTATCCATATTTGCAAGATTCATATCTATATCTACAGTATTTGTGTGATAGATATAATCATTCTTTTTCATTAATATGAATGCACCGTAAACTCTTTCATAAATATCATTACGACGTTTTATAAAAAGAATTTCGCTATTATCATATAAAATAGGATAATTTGAAAAGAATTCTGATAAGTCATGTTCAGTCGTTAAAGCATCCGCAGTTCTATACATCATTACTGCTAAACTCTGAAGTTCAGAAATGGTTAACTTATCTCTTCCTCCAGAAGATGCTGTTAAAGGCTTCGCTGATGCTAAATATGGTGTAATATGAACATATGGATTATCAGTTGCATTATTAATTGATATCTGATTACCAGTATATACATCAAAATTACCATCACCTGCCATAGTCACGTATAATGTAATTTCTAATGTAGTACCATATTCAGGCATATAATATTCATCTTTACTATTAAATGTAATCCTTAATGTACTTTCATCCTTTAATTGATAATAACAAAAAGGTTCATCAATAGGTTGACTGTAGATTACTAGTGTTTTTAATTGCTTATAATCATCATCTGTTTCATTTATTAATTTATATCGGATGTCAAAACCTGCAAGATTTCCATCAAAAGGAATATCTATCACAGGATAATTAACAACACTATTTGTTATTATATCTTCATATTTAACCTGACGAACACATTGATGACATCTGATTTCTAATGCGATATATCTATCCGCAGATCTACGGATTTTTATATAAGGGTCATTATTACTATTATCATTTGTCATCGAATTTCTGAAATTGTCAGGTATTATATACGATGCACTATATACATAGTCATATTTGTCAAATTCATTATCAGCAGGATTATTAAGTCCTTTTTTCAACTTTCGAGCTATTCGTAATTCAATATCATAATCTAATGTAAAAGGAATATCTTCTACATTGATTATGGTATTTTTATTTATTACAAATCTATATATTCCTGTTTCAGGGTCTTTTGCAGTGATATCATTGAAAACATTTTTAAGTATTGCTTTTTCTTCAAGTACTAATAAAAAATTACACGATGCTGCTGATGAGAAAATATCTGATAATTGGAATATAGCAGCATGAGAATAGATACTTTCAGGAATCTGAGATCTATTGGGAAATGTTTCTCTAAATAATACTGTAGCAGTATTAAATAAATCTTCAGATATATTTGAAACTTGTTCTGTAGTAAATCCTATCATACCAACATGACGGTATGACACATCTATATCTGGAAAATACTTAGGTACTAAGTATTCTTCAGTAAATTTTTTAACTGAGAAATTATCTATATAATTTCTATCTACTGATGGAGTAGCCAATATCATTCATCTCCTTTTCTATTAATAGACACTTAATGATTTATTTGAAAATCTTAGTTTATATACTTTTGTATTTTCGTTAGCAGTTACTCCGATTTCTGGTTCTATATACGGTACACCGACCCATGATTGACCAACATGTCCAAGCTTTTTATCAAATATTGGTACATATGACTTATTAATAGAGGTACCACTATTTCTATTGAATTCTTCGATAAGTACTGGATCGTATGTATTTTTAAAAGAATACTTATACGTTATGGTAAATGATGGATTTGATATTGGTTTTTCAATATCCCAGTTCAATGCATCTGCGGACATATTTGTTGGAAAAAGTCCATAATATTTCTCCCAATAAACTATAGTTTCACCATCAGCTGCTGTAATTATATAATAAACAGCTCCTGCATAATCTAGAATTTTTTCAGTAATTGTATTTTTTGCAGGAACAATCGTTCCTCTATAAACACCAGAAATATATTCAAGCCATAATTTATGTAATTGATATACATGTAAATATTTATCGTCTTTAAATGTTATAGATAAATTATTTACACTTTTTGATTCTGTTATATCTTTACCATAAGCTATTTGTGTTCCGGTATATGTTTTTCCCGCAGTACCCTCATTAATAAATTCATCATTAACTGAGAATCCTGTTACCTTATTTGATAACGACAGCATAAATGAAGAATCTGTATTATCGCCTGTATATGATAATTCTTTGATTATCGTTGGTGAAATAGTTTTAGCATCTCTAAATAAAGGATTTGATGTAGTTAATTTCATAGATCCGTCTCCACCACCATTCATATTACATGATGGTTTGACAAAAAATACATGTCCAAATCCTTTTGTAAATGCATCATCTAATGTTATTATTTTAAATCTATTATAATATTCGGTCAATCTATCCCAAATCCATGTTGCTGTTTTATTTGGAGAATCATATATATTAAGAGTCCTTCTTAATTTTTTCATGTCATTATCGTTTGCACTGATAGCATCAGGCTTTAACATTTTATTTACAATATCACTAGATTCGGAGGGATTGCTTAGTATAGGAAGACTTGTTTGTGGTGTTTTTTGGGCTTTTGCTTTTTCACTACTAGTTCCACTTAATTGAGAAGGTTCAAAAGCATTACTAGTAGAACCACCACTAGAACTACCTTCATTTTTACCTGAAACAGAGTTGCTGTAAACATCAACATACCTAGGCATATTAATATACACTCCTTTCTTATATTTTTATGCATTATACTTATGTTTTTCAAAGGTATTTTTAGTAACGATTATATATTATTTATTTAATATTTTAAAGGAGGTTTTTACCTATGTTAGCAGAACAGATTGTTGGTATAGCTATTGAAAGTATCTCAAAGCTTGCCGAAAACGAAAAGTTGAAAGGAACTCTTTTCGGAACTTATTCAGATGGAACTCCGAGAAGTATTCCGGATTGTATTGGAGGTGAAACGATGTCGCCAGAACAGAAGAGAAAGTTTGAAAAGAAAATGAAAAAGAAAGAGAAAAAGAAAAAATATGCTAAGTTAAAACTTTAATTAACTTAGCATATTTAAGTATTTTTAAATAGGTCACTACCTTTTAAGAAGATAGTGACCTATTATTTTTTTTATTCTTTTTCGTCATATATTTCTTTTAAACTACGTTTTAATTCTATAATACATTTATTTCCTAATGCTGTTAATAATATACTAGGAGTCATACGTTTAAGAATTGAGTTAGATGCAATTATAGTACTTATTTCTTCCTCAGGTCTATAACTACTCCAAGGTTCATATCCAGCAGGAATTATTTCACCAATAGTATTCTTTAATGCAGTAAAGTTAGCAATCTTAGAACCTATTTCAAGAGGTTCTGAATGTTTTACATAAAACTCGATCACAACTCCACCTTCTTCAATTTTTTGTCCTTTAATAACGCCAAATTTATTAGGTTCAATTTTTTTACTTGTGTCATTAACAAGTAAACCGCATTTTACAATACTATTAGCTGAATCAGGATCATACTTTTCTAAAAACTTCTTTTTAGAATTTATCTTACTATAATAACTACTTACTATTTTTCTTAACGATGGAGATAGTTCATCTAAATCTACAGTAGAATATATCTTAATATCTTCGATAACACCAGAATATTTAGAATGAACATCATTTCTACTACCTTCAAGTACAGTAGCTTGCTCTTCATCACTAAGATTAGCAAGTAATGTATTTAACGAATTATCTTCAAATGAAGTATCAAATTGAATTAAGCTATCTCCAACTCTAACTTCTTGTCCTTCTTTAACAATATATTCAACGTTTGCATTTTTACCTATAGTAACTGCTTTTAAGAAACACATTTCTGTAGCAGCTTCATCTGATAACTTCTCAGTTATCATTGTAGCATCCTGATAAGTATTATACGTAGACATTATGGCAATTTTAGTTAAAGTTCCCATATTCATTCTACAATTATTGAATTTATCGTTAGTAAAGAAATCCTTATGATATGCTAATATATCATCTTTTTTAAATTTATCGCCTACTTTTAATTTAGTTACTAATTGGTTTGATAGGAAGAAACCACCACCACCATTTTTTACAATAGTATGACCTAAATTAACAGCTTGATGTTTTCCAGATTTATATTGCACAATCATGATATCATTTGCATAATCAACAACAACACCGTCTTCAGCAGCATTCACTGCAAAGTCAGACGATAATTGGAATCTACAAACTTCTTCCATACCATTAGAAATCAAAACAGGTGATGAATTTTTTACAGGAATTGTATGCTTAGATTGCTTAAGTGCGTGACCAAGACGTGTCGGGTCATCATTAGTAGCACCTAAAGGTATTGATAATTCTCCAGGAGAAAATACATCAACATCTCTCAATTCATCAAGCTTATCATCTTTTAAATCAACATACCCACGTAATGATGTTATTGATGGATTCATTGTTAATGTTTTACTTACGCCACAAGAACCATCAGGGGATGTTGAAGGTGATATTACTCCTATATTAGTTTTATCGTATGTTCTTTTAGCTAATGTATAAGATTCATCAAGGTTTGCACCTCTAAATCCCTTACTTGAAACACCATGTGTCATTTCAAGTTCAAGGATAGGATTAAGTGTAGAATAATCTTCTACAGTTTTAAGTGCAATTAATTCTTTTATTACACAGTCTTGTGGAACTGAGTATGCTTTTTTACCATTAGAGTTTCTATATAATATATACTTCTTAGCTAATCTCTCATAAAGAATTGCTGGTATAATTTCATTACAACGAATTCTCGATAACCCTTGATTTATTTCAGGAGTAAATTGAGAATCTGATAATAATGATACTGCATATATTATTATCTCTACTAAGTCTGTAGGAAGGTTAATATCTTCACAAACTTCCACTGTAATTGGATCCATCATAAACTCATATACATTAAGAAGGGCGTTTGCAATTGCTGCTTTTCCCCAAACCTTAATTAAATATGGCATATAAGGTTCTTTAGTATCCATTTCAGATATCTTATATTTTGATGTATCAATAAGTCTGAATCCATTTAAAAGTAAATCTGCTCCAACTTTAGATTCATAGATTAAATAGCAATCTGCAAACCTAATGAAGTTTTCATTAGGTTTTAACTGAACATATTTATCTTCAAATCTATATTTGATTTTGCACTTTTTAAGTAATAAACTAATTCCTTCCCAAAATCCTAATAATAATCCAACAGCAACATACTGTTCAAGAACTTTTGCTCTTACATACATTAGTCTCTTAGGTGTTCTTGTTGAATCGTATATATGTCGTTCTTCATCAGACAAAGCTTCTAATAATACTCCTATAATAGTTTTATCATCATTTGTCTTTTGAGTTTCATTATTTATATAAACTGGGGAACCAGTTTTGTCTAATCCTACGAACAAATAATCTTTCTTCATAGAAATATCTCGTTCTTTAGCAAACTCTTGAGCATCATGTTGATTAAACAATAATACACATTTTCCCTTTTTAAAATTGATAATAATTTTAGACAACTCATCGTATTCTATAGTGGTTATATATTTATTATTTATACTCAAGCTATTACCAAAAGTAAAATATTTTTTAAATTCATCATTCTTCTTTAAAACGATTTTCAACCGTTCTATTGATGATAATGATTTTGTTCCGACACGCTCAATAAACATCTTGTTGTAGTTAGTTGTTAATTGAACTATATTAGAGCTAGTCTTTACTACAGGATATAACAGATTTTGTTTCTTTATAATTTTTCTGTTACCACCTATATACAAAAACTTATCTTCTATGAATTTAGGAATATCAACTTTAACAGTATGACGTTTACGGTTACTATCTTCAAAATAAATAGTATATGTATCTTTATAGTTTAATTCATCAGATGAATCTTGAATTTTGATATCTCTTACAAACATAGGAAGAGACTTATTATTTAAAGATAATATAGCATTAGTGATATCTTTCGGCATAAGTTCTTCATTATAAGCTTTATCAAAATTATCAAACTTAATTTTGGTCATATGAGTATTTGTAGTTCTCACATTATTTGAAACATCATGAATAGGAATTTGAATATGTGAAGCTTGAATTTTTTCAATTTCTTTTATTGTCATTCCTTTAATTTTTATCTGCTCTTGGTTTTTCTTAAGTTCTTCATCACGAGCAGTAGATGCTGTTTTCTTAGGAACTATCGGTGATATGGTTTCATTATATATAGTATCCAATAATTCCTTATCTGAATCTATATCATTCTCAAGTTTAGTTTGAACTATATTACGTATGCTATCAGCTGAAAGACTTTTTGTATATTCGTCAGGAGCTAATTTTTCAACTTCTCTTCTAATTGCTACAGCTTTTGATCTGATAGCATTATATACTTTTTCACTACCTCTAACATACGTTTCATTTTTTTCAGGTTTAACAATTATAGATTTATTATCTATCTGAACATCTGATTTTTTATCTTCTTTTTTAGAAGTTTCATCTATTTTTGATATAATAACATTTGATTTTACAGTGTTAATAGATTGATTTATTTCATCAACACTACTTTCAATAGCTTCATCTTTCTTAATTGACTCTTCATTTACTATTTTATCAAAATTCGTCACATATGAATACATTCTATTCATTTCACGACGAAACACAGTATAAGTTTTCTTATCACAATTATAAGGATTAAATTTCATACTTTTATTATTAGTAAAAAAGAAAAAGTCAATATCTAA
>AUXO013496686.1_pt1 | contig 34268 bp, 37 predicted proteins | sample 768731 | NCBI WGS metagenome assembly AUXO01 (sample SAMN02715735, study PRJNA202380) | gut metagenome | biome: sheep rumen | host: Ovis aries | place: New Zealand: Palmerston North
ACTGGTAAAACAGTATATGCCGTAGCAACTTCTGGTGATGCTGGCGCTCTTGAAGTTGTAGCAGATGATGCTGATCCTTTTGATTCTGAAACACAGATTAAGATTAGCGATGTTACAGGCATCACTGTAAATGTTGGTGATTATGTAACCAAGACAGAGATTCCTTTTGACCCTGAAACACAGATTAAGATTGGTGAAGTTACTGGCATCTCTGTTGTTGTTGGTGATTATGTAACCAAGACTGTGACAAAGGAAGACGAAGTTGTTAACACAGATGAAGTTACAGCTAAGATTGAAGCTGGTGAACTTACTCGTGTTGAAGATGCTGATCCTGAAAAGACTGTTACCGTAACAAAGTATTATCGTGAAGATGGTGTTACAGAAGGTGTTGAACCTATAAATACTAATGCTTCCAAGTATTACTATGAAGATGGTAAGGAATGCACTACTGATGTTACACAGTGGACAGTAGCACAGGAAATTGATGAATGCTATAAGAATGCATTTAACGGTACTTTTGATAGAAAGGTTCTTTCTTCAAGAAGAATTCCTGTTACTGCATGGTTTGATGCAAACTATAGTTATGAGGTTAAGCAGGTTCTTGCAGAACTTGTAGTTGTAAGAAATGATGCTCCTCTGTATCTTGACTGTGGTATTGAAATGGAGTCATTCTCTAAGTCTAATATCAATAGTCTCATTCGTGATTATGCTATATTCAGTACTATAGGTTCTGATAAGACTGGTATTGAGAATCATTGCCTGATCTCGAAGAATACACAGCACTTCATGGTAAGAGAAACTCCTTCTCAGAAGAGAGTTAAGGTTTCCATCACTTATTTCCTTGCTCAGCAGTTTGCTGATCATGTTATTGACTATGGAACTCATATTCCTATGGTTAAAGCAAAGGCACAGCTCACTGGTCATATTAGAGATACTCTCGAGCCCTCTATTGAAGACTATGAGGCTGATCTCAAGGAAGAGCTGTATCAGAATAACTTTAACTATTTCGAGACTCTTGATGATAATGTATTCCAGAGAGCTACTCAGACAACAGCACAAACTGATCTGACTGATCTTTCTGAAGAGAATAATGTATTTACTCTTTATGCAATCAAGAGAATAATAGAAACCGATATTCATAGTAGACTCTATGACTTTGCTGATGCAAGTGAAAGAGAGCACTTCTCTGCATTTGAAAAAGCTAAGTTCTCCGATTGGACTGGTTCCAAGGTTCTTTCAATTGATATAGAGTTTAGAGTTAATAAGTGGGAGTTTGATCGTTCTATTTTACACTGCTATGTTGCAGTTGTATTTAGAGGTCTTCAGAAGCGTGCTATTCTCGAAATTGATATCAATAAGAGAACATATGAAGATAGCACTAACACTGATGACAATGGTTCTACCACTGGAACTATTATGCTGTAAGAAGGATGGTGAAATGAAATATGGCACAATATGCACAGAAAGATACCGCTAAAAGTAATAGTATTACTCACAACAATTCTATTCAGGCTGGCGGTAGCTCAATGAAAAACTTTCAGGATGCATCACTGACTGATTATGCACTGTTTTTAGGCGGTACTAATGTCACTCATGATGTGCTTGAAAAGTATGATCCTCTTAAGACTGGTTATGGTCGTTTATTTATGGTTAGAACACCTTTATTTGTCAGAGAGCTCATGCCTCCTCAGATGGGTATATTTAAGCATATACTTGAATATGGTAATACAGCAGTTTCTGGTATAGGTGACGTTTCTGTTAACTTTGAACCTCTCAAAGGTGGTTATGTAGGTAAACAGTTTGAAATACCTATGACAGCTGAAGATAGTACCAATGAATTTACCGTTAAGGTTTACGAATTTTCAGGTTCACCTATTCGTGAAGTTCTTCATACATGGATTAATGGTACAACTGACCTATTAACAGGTTTAGCAACTTACCATGGAGTTGACCCTTCAATTAAGAGAAAACAGTCTAATCAGACAGCAGAGTTTGTCTATGTTGCTACTGATAACACTGGTGAAAAGGTTGAATATGCTTGCTTACTTGCTAACTGCTTCCCTAAGGGTTTAAACACTGACGTATTCAACTATGAGTCAGGTACACATGGTCTTGTAGAAACTGATATCGCATTTACATGTACAAAATATGAATCGATTCAGATTAACGTCGTAGCTTGTAAGTTACTTGAAAAATATAAAATGCTTGCTAACTCACTTAACTTCTATAGTGGTTTCGAGGTTAATGTTAAAGATGGTAATGCTACACATCTTAATGTTAAGAATGGTAAGATTGAAACCGGCTTAGAAGAGGGCTCATCGAATGCAGTATTACCTGCAAGTACATGGGAATCCAAAACTTAAAAAAATAATAATGATGGTGAAAGTAATACTTTCACCATCATTTTTTTATAAAAAAAAGACTGCACGTATTAATATCGTTCTTTATGAATCAATACTAATACGTGCAGCCTAATTAGGGAATTTTGATTATAGTAAACATGTTACTTTTCCTTTCCTTTCTTGGATAATTAACTAAGCGAACTAAGTTGGCACCGCAACCACGTCAAGCTCCTAACTCAATTTCTACATCACTGCAGTTGATGTTGAACTTAGCTTGTCCTTATGTGAAGACTATACGTGGCTTATAATCTTCATTATTACACTAATATGATATATTATTATAATTCGTTACTTTACGGATTTAGTCTTCTCCTTCTTCACTATCACTATCTAAGTCAAGACCATCTATACCATCGTCTTCACCATTGTCACCATTGTTAGGATTAGGTCTAAGAGTTTCTTCTTTAACATCAATAGCAGCCTGCTCACATATTTTATTAATCCTATCCATATTAAGAAGAGGAAGTTGCTCTGCCGCATACAATTCTTTGAATCTTCTTATTTCTTTATTTATGTTAGGATTATCAGCTTCAGCCTGACCAGGGTCACCATATTTAATACCAACAACAAATTCAACCAACTGATTAAATGCATTAATAGCTTCACCTTTAGCAGTAGATGCAACTGTTTTAGGAGGTTGTAATGCGAATTCAAAATTGTCTACCATTTGATCTGGTATATTTGTTGACCATCTCATTATCTTTTGATATAATTCAGTTATACTAGGATTAAAATCGAGTTGATAGTTAACTACTCTACCATTAAACTTAGTATTGTTTTGTTCGATGACTTTAGCGAAATCTGCTTCATTTAAATAGTTAATAATAGCCGCAGGAACACCTGTTCCCAGTATATACGAGTTCTTTAACATTTCAAGAAGTTCACTATTTAACTGTATGTCTTGACCTGATAAAATCTCTGTTTCAATAGGCCTTTCACCAGATCTGCCAGTAGGTATGTATACTTCCGTTCCGTTACCCACTTTATTGATTAATGTGGTATAATTAAATAAATCATACATGTTAATTTGGCGTGATTGTTTTATACGTGCAATCTCTTGTACTTTATTAGCTACGTTTTTATCAATACCAGATGTTTTTAAATAGTTTACCTTTTGATCATTACTATTTAATATAATAGACATAATTTTGAATAAAAGAAGCATTAAATAAAGTTTAGCATAGAATAATGATTTCTTTATCATTGATTGTCCGTTGCCATACTCGTCTTGGTCAATCTTGAAAGGAACTATGTACTCTACAGGAATGAACTGGAATTTAAGTCTTTTTTCATTTAAATTATAATAGTTAATGGCTTCAACTATTGTTTCCTTAAATTTTATATTATCTTTAAGAAAATCCTTATCGAAACAATCTACTATTCTTTTTGCAATAGAATCAATTATAGATTGCTGTTGATTTGCTTCATCAAATTTATTATAGTATAGGGTTGATGAAATCATTCCAGCAAGAGGTGTGATATCCTCTTCTTGTACATAATAATACCCAATAGTCTGATTCATTATTTTTACAGGAATAATTTTAGTAGGTTCTATAAGTTTAAGATAGCAATCTTTAATATCTGAAAAGTCATCTTTAGCCTTTCCTCTTGATTTGGTATCATCAACAAAAGTGATACCATTTTTTGTATCATCATTGATTATCTTGTTAAATAAAGAATCAACTGATTTTTTATCTTTCCTTACGGTTTTTGCTTCTGTGAATGTATCACCACTTTCATTAACATATTCATCCATATATGTTTTTATTGAAGCAAATCCTTCTTCCATTACAGGAAGTGGAACCGAATCATTACATATTATTACATTTTTAAGAATATTAGATACATCTTCTTTAAATTCTTTTTCTTTAGATTTTATTTCACTTTGTTTATTCTCAGGAAAATTATTAACATATTCGGTGAAAATATCATCAATAAATTTATTATTTTTATTACCATTTTTATTACCATTTCGGGTAACAGTGCTATCTGAAACACTTTCATATAAAGATGTTTCTTTATACATATTTCCAGTCTTTGTATTATTTTTATTTTTCATAAAATCATTAAAAATCTTTGAATATGGAATACAATATGCATAGTACTCTCCATATTCAAGAGTTTTTGGTATAACAAAGTTTTTTATTTTTTCAAGAAGTGAAAATCGTTTCTCAAGAGACTCCACTATTGGTAAAGTATTCTCAGCATCTTCCTGATCAATTTTATCAAATTTAAGAGTTCTAGACATACGTCCTTCAACTACATCAGCTGAAACTATTGCATCACGAGTTATCAATATTGCTTCACTTAATTCAATAAGTTGAGAAGCAACTTCGTGAAGGTCATTCTGCTCAAGAAGTCTATTTCTATATACATCATATAAAAATCCTTGTACTGCTTGCACTTCTTCTCCAGTCATAGATACAAATTGATTATCTAAAAGATTTGAAGCAGCAGTACTTTTCTTATCTGCCGAATATAATTTATTAATAAATGACGTTACATCTTCGTCATCTTTTTGAGTCAAAACACCTATTTCTTCATGAAGAAGAGATTGAAATTTAGAATTCAATGTATCCACTTCAGAAGTTCTGTCTGTACCGTATAAGTTTAAATTTGCTTGACCTAACATATTTTCAATTTGAGATAGATTTCTTCTAATACTCTTATCTTTTAATACAGAAGATGCTCTTTCTAATTCAGAAATTTCAGTATTAGATTTTTTACTACCTGCTTTTTTATTATTAGTCGGCAAATTGATCACTCCTTTCAGTATTTAAATGTTAATTCAATGTTTTCTGATAGGAAAAATATGTAGTAAAGAATAATAGAGATGTAGTGTATTCATACACTACATCTCTATGATTAATCAACATCAATATACCTATATAGCATATAAAGCTGAAACATTGAGTAATCTAATGATAATATCAAATTATTAAAATCTTCATGTTTATCTACAGTATAATATAAGTTGGATATATTTTTTTCGTTTATTAAAGGGAATAAAGTTTTACTAACTGTTACTGTAGATATCTCAGTACTATCTGCAAATAAATCTATAGTGCAGTTTTCATCAAACAACGCATCTATTTCTTTATCAGTAAAATTAAACTTATTCCATGTTTCTATATTATCTACAATATCCATGACAGTAGAAAGCATCTTTTTAGACCATGTAATTTGGGATGGCTTAGTAAGCTTACAGCAGTTATTTTCAAGGTCATCTTTTGCAGCCTTAGCATCAGCAAAATAATATGACTCAGATGCATCAAGAATATTGGTTTCATTACATACATCAATAATATCAGGATTTAATTTAAATACAAAATACCCTATATTATTATCATTTGATTTCGGACCACCTATTATATACTGATTGTTTATCAGATATAAATCTGATGAGAGAATAGTTGTTATTTTAACAAGCAAATCTCTAAATGTTATTTTTTTAGCCATTATTTTTTACCTCATTAATCAAGTTCATCTTTCAATCGTTCATATACATCATTAACTGATGGAAAATTTAACCACTTATGGGCAACCGACAAATAATTTCTTGTCTGAAAATTATCAAATATTTCTTTTGCTATATCTGTTTCAAACGAATCATTATTGTGTTTATTTATTTGGACATCAGTTATTCCGTTAAATGGTATATCACCATCACGTACATCATACTCACTAGGGTCTACCGATGCTTTAAAAATAAGACAACTCGGTTCAATATTCATTGCGGCTATACATGATGGATAAAATCTTGACATATCCATGTCAATACTATATTTAAATATACAATTTGTTTTTTCACCAAACAATCGTTCTCCGAATTTATCTATTAATGATGGGTCGCCTACCAAAGCACCCTCAAACTTGGTTTTCTTCTCTTCTTCTTCATCGTCATAGTCATCTGCTTCTCTTTCTTGAGAATTATAAATAAATTTATTAATATTCTCACCAGGTACTAATCCCTGTTTGGCAAACGACTTATACTGTACGTTTCTAAGTTTTACCGTTTGTTTAAACTCAGACTCATATGGTGTCATATTTTTATATGATGTAAGATAATAGGTATCTACATCAGATGTCTTTTCTTCAATACCCTTCTGAAGAAGAACGTCCTTTATATTATAAAGAAAATACAATAACCAATTGTTATATGATAACGTTTTAATATCGCCATCTTCACTATAATCAAGCTTTTCATCATTAAGTTCTTTTTGTGCAACATACGTAAGTTTATTAGAACGAAGTTCCTGACCACCTTTACGTATTGCCGCATAATTAATCATCTGATCAAAGAAAACTGTATAAGATGAAATATGAAAAAAATCTGATTTATTTTTAACTTGAAAGTTTATAGTATCTTTCTTAAAATAACATTGTTTGATAGGAAAATCATGATGACACATCACTTGAGCTGGGTCTAAATCCATATTTTTTAACCTATCAATTATAAATGGAATATCGAATGATATATTCCAAATTCCAATAAAATCAAGTTTTAATTTATTGATTAACTGAAAAAGATGAACAAGCATCTTTTTCTCATCCTTATAGAAATATACATTATATTCCATTCCTGGATATGACTCATCAAACATCTTATGTGCTTCTTTAATAAGTTCATCTTCATGTGTTGACCAGTATTCTTGCTGTTCCATTCGCTTACTATACATCGAACGTCTATATAGCTCATGTTCTTTTTGTTTTACAGTCATTGTAGACATATCACGTTCAACACAATCAACACCAATCAATGCAAACGTATAAGATTGATTAGCAGACATATCAATGACTGTAACCATGTCTATTGGACAATATGTTGCATCAGCCATGCCTGGAGCTTCAAATGAATCAACTTCTATATCCATAAATCCCTTACTAATTGTTTTTGGTTTATCATTATCCATTTGCTGAAGCCACTTGTATCTATACCAAGCTCTAACATCATAATCAGCACCATAAACATAAGGATATGTGTAAAATTCTTGAAGACCTCGGTAATTTCCTGTCGTAAAACATTCTCTGAGTCTATTCTTTCCAACATCTCCCATATCATTAGCTATTTCAAATATAATATCTTTATATTTAACAGTCTTTTTATTGAGATGCTCAACTCTTTCATATGTTTTAGAAAAAGTATGATTTCTAAATTCAGGTTTTTCAAAATAAATATCAATCATTGGTTCTGGTATAACCTGTAAATGTTTTTCACCAGTTTTTAAATCTTTCCATATTAAATATAAATAGTCGGGATGATCTTCACGTCTGTTTGCTTTGATATACTGGATATCTATAAGCATCGCGTTGTCCTTATCTATTTTCATAACAATCACTTCCTATATTTTTTTTAGTTTATTTCTGTGTTTTTTTCCGAATAGAAAATCGTTCTGATAACACAACTATAAATCTATTTAGAAGGAGGTTACATAATATGTCGAAACATGATGAAGAGGATATCCTTAATCCTAATTATAAAAAATCAAAACATCAAAAAATCCTTGATCAAATAAGAGAAGTTGAAGATATGACAGATTATGATATAGCATCTACCGGAACATTTTTACCATCTTCTATAATAAAGAGTAATGAATCTGATGCTAAAAAAGAAAATGACGATATAGATAACTATTCTGAAACTGATGACGAATGGTTTAATACATTATCTGATATTAAAATTAAAAAATCTAAATATACAAGTGGTTCAATTTTTGATATTGATTTTGGTAAAAAGAAAAAGAAGAAGAAAAAGAAAAAAAGTGAATTGATTGATTATGCGAAAGAATTTGAACCTGAACTTAATTTATATAGAAATCTGTTAGCAGACCAAAATAGATTCACAGATACATTACAAAAAGAATATGATAATATGAAATCTTCTAAATCATCAGCTCGTGGTGTAAACAAGACGATGACTGATTTAGTTGAAAATATAACTGGTGCACGAGCATTAGCAATGCAACTTATTGAAAAGAATGTAAATGCAAAAAAACTTATTGCTGAACTTACCATGAAACAGAAAAAAGAATTTGGTAATGGTGGCGAAGGAGAAAATATGAGCGATTTCGCAGGTTCACTCCTTAATAAGATGATTAACGAAAGAAGTCAAATCGTGGGAACCGGTTCTCCTGCCGAGATTAGTGATTTTACAGAAGATGAACTTTTTGATAGTTTGTCAGAAAGTCTTGCTGATAGTGATCGTTCTGAAGAAGTTGAAAAGTATCTTAAGTATGAAAATCGCAATATAACAATTTATGTATCTATTAATAGTAATGATGTTGAAGATTACTTCTATTATGCGCTTGATGAAGAAGGAAATGAAATAGCAGATTACCCTCTTCCATTAAGAACATCATTAAGTATTAATAGATCAACTGGTATAGCTACAGATAGCTATGGTAAAAAATATCAAATAACATGGAGATAAAAAATAATAGAGAATGAGCTATAAGCTCATTCTCTATTATTTTTATATTGAAATAGTACCTTCCATATAAATAGAAACAACTACTCCTTCCCCTGTTTCAATCATAGTATCAATAGCTTGTGCATTAAAATCAGAAACAACTTCCAAGTCATATGTACATCTTATTGATATATCGACAGTATCAATAATTTTACCTATTGAATATGATTTATGGCGTGCTCCCTTAAAATAAGTATAACATGAACCAATAGGATCCATATTACCTATAATCATAGTATCTGATTTTACAGATGCTAAAGGTAGGTCTATTCTTAAGTTAGCACCAGCGGTAACATCTCTATCTAACGATACTGGTGTTTTGATAATTGAATAATCACTCGTGCTAGGAATACCAATATACTTTGCTCTGAATTGTCCATTAGGTTTGATATAATATGTCCAATTACCAACATTTACAACCATTTCGGCTGATGGATTTTGAATATCTACATTATATGTATAACCAAAATTACGCAGATTTCGCTCAATAGATGAATAATATCTGTCTATTGCTTTTGTCGTCCACATTATATCTTCTGAGCGAACACGTACGAAGAAAGGTACATATCCCCCAGCTTCATCCATAGTTATTATCCATCCTCGTTTACAATTATAATTAGGATTTTTTGAAGGATCTATAGACATTATATATCCCTCCTTTATACAGTTTTAGTTAGTTCAAGATAGAATGTATTCATTCCCTTGATATTTTTATACATATCTGATAAAATTGGTTGATTAATTATAAAGCTACCTATTAATGCAGCTTCTGTTGTAAATAAGAAGTATGGTAAGCATTCCATACTAAATAATGCAGGTGACTTATATGTATTAAGCCAACATTGAGTAAAATAACGCATATTGAGTTTTTCAACTCTCATTGTTATAGTTTTCATAAATGCTATCAATTCTTCTATATTTGTTATAGCAGCTTCATTATACATTTCAGAAATAAGAATTAAATCTGATTTATTTGGAGTAAGAATATTATTTATTGCATATGATGTGTTAATATCTTTATTTACACTTTCCCATACATTATCTAAGAAAAACCTAGATATAACAAATGACATTCTATCTGCTATTTCTTTTTCCATACTTATTGCATATTCTTTATTAAGAATTCGCATAAACATCTGAGTATATATTGAATTTGATAATTTCATTAAACCCAGATTCTTAGTTATACCTATAGGATATATAGCATACTGTAATGCGACATATGCACCTTCCATTAAAGTATAAAGGTCTTTCATTGGGGTATTTAAATAAACAGCATTACCAACCTTATGATTTTCAATAAGTGAACCATAATTATTGATAAAGATAACGGCCTTCATAGTTCCTTGAAGTTTAAGGATTATAAATGGAATTGGCTGAGGTATCTTTATAGTTTTTGAGTGTACTATGAGTATATCTTTTTTTTCATATGCTTTCATGACTTTATCAGCCAATGGTGAGATACGTGTTTTCTGTATCTGAATAAGTTGTTCTTCGATATAAGATGAATCTATTACAGTACCGCTCTTCATATATTCACCAATCATTGTTATAACCTTTGATGATTTATTTATAGTATTAAAAAGAACTGTATCATGTAACGATCCTTCGGTAAAATAAGCCATATTTTTTATCCACCTTTCGTTTATTTTCAATGGATTTTTTTATTAAAACATTGTTTTTATCAACATTTTCTATGTGAAAGGTAATGTGGAAACATTTCCTTAATAGTCAAGAATATGATGAGAGGAGGAAAAATAATGTCAATTGACTCACCCGAGCTCTTATATAAATATATACGAAGAGCTTTTGTCAATAATTCATTTGGTGAATTATCCACTCATTTAGCATTGAAAAAGACATGGGATAATTCATTTTCTTATTTAGCTCATACACAGCATGAACTAGTAGGAAATAAGGAATATTCTATAGATTTGATAAAAAGTGATGAAAACACTAAAGGTCTACATAGGCTTTATTTTGATAAATCATATAAACCGTGTTTTGACATTGGTCGAGAAATGATAAATATATGTGATGAAAATGAATATCGTAAAAGTAAATTTTATAAAACAAAAATTTCATATATTGATATTATAAATCATCCAGAATTATTTAAAAAAATTCCGATAATAATAATTGATAATCATACTATATGGGATTATAATATATTCATAACTGATGAATATGCAACGGTTTATTTACCTATGTCAAGTAATTTTATTTTTCAATATGAAAGAAATATTGAAAATGATAAAAGAATATATAATCCACATAAATTAAAAATTCTGATAGTTGATAATGTGTATTATCAGAGAATCAATGTTAAGAAATCTATAATAGAATATAGTGATAAGTCATTTATCATCACCGATGAAATGACTAAAACATATACTATTAAATCACCTACTGCAACGACTGAGTCTACAACTTATAAACCATTCCCCACGGATGATGGAATAATGTTTTGTAGTATTCATATACCCGATAAAAAGAAGAAAAATTATGAAACAGGAACAATGCTTATCGAACTTGAAAAAACTAATGATGGTTATAGAGGTACAGTAACAGATGACATAGCTGAAATACTTGATAACGTTGATTCCGCCTTTTATATCTCAATCTTCTTCTTAAAAGATTTGCATAAGCATATATATTATACAGGCAACGATTATGCAACATCTGTTAATGGTGAGGTTAATATAGCTTGTATTTTAAAAGATAAGGAAACGGCTAAGCCGTTTAATATGCCCATACCAATTGAAAACTGTATTCTCCTAAAAAAGCCTGCATCATCACAGGGATATGAAATTTTACATAATGTCGATAATATAGATTTATATTACCCAACATTTTATCACATTAATGATGAAACGCAAGAAGATGGAGATATATATAAATTATATTATTTTTATCATCATGGCTATAAACTTCATTATACATGTATTCATGATTTCTTCTTTTATTTTTTATCATTAAAATGTGATAATTTAATTTCAAATCTTGAAGAGAATATAGATAAATTATATAGAGGAGAAATAATTCTCTATCCTGATAGTGAAGATCAAGAAGATTTCTATGATATGTTACTTCATATTTTAACATACTATAGTTATATTCATAGATATAAAGATTTGGATTTAATCCATAATTTTAATGACCATAAGGTTAATATATGGAATGGTAAATCCGTTGAATATAAAAGTGAAGTATTAATTGACTTTATAAAACACGAACCATTTATACTTAGGGATTACGTCATGGAACAAAAGAAGAAGGGCGTCTCAGCATATATCTTTACTAATACGATAGATCTTGAGTCTAGAATAAGAGAAGATACTACTGAGGAATTTCCTGATGATATTAATCCTATAATATTTGATGAACCTTGTTATGTATTCAGTTTACTTAACAATGAAGAAGATGACCATCATGTTAATATTCGTGTTTTTATTGATGGCTTATTTGTTATGAAAGACCTTATTCAAAAACGTAATGAATTTGCTGAATATCTATATATTCCACAATCATTTATTACTGAGAATAGTTTTATTGAAATTGAATATGTAAATAGATTTTACTTTGATAAAGAAATTGAATTTGAGTCACTTGATGATGAAAAAACAATAACAATCGCATCTAATGACCCAAACACAATACCAACTAATGCAGACTTTGTTATGTACGATGATATTGATACTGGTATTATTCATAGATATAATCCATCATTTTTCGATATTAAAGTTATCAATAATTATGGAGAGTTTAAAACATCAAATGGTAGTGCTGAAAAAAGGTTACAGTTTGTCAATCTTAATAAATTTAAGATTAAGACTAATGATGAAATGCTAGTTGGTAAACCATTGAAAATAAGATTATCAAAATCAGCTGAGGGTATTCGCTATGTTGTTCCTCGTGATGGTGAAGTCTATCTGGAATTTGTAGATAATACTTTTGGTTACCATAAAGATTTTATCAGAGTATATGTTAATGGACGTATCATGCCAAGAGAAAAATATGTGTTCTATCCAATGTATCATTATCCTAGAATACGTTTCATATATGAAATGCATAAAGATGATGTTATATATATTGATGTAAGTCCGTATAGATATACTCAAATATATTATCAAGAAGATATATCACCGACTAATGAACTTTTTGACTTAAGAACTATAATCAATAAGCCGTTTGATATACGGTATTATGACGTATATTTAAATGGTAGAAAATTAAGTTTGAACAATGTTATTACAATCGACCCATGGACTGTTAAATTTGTCAATATTAAGTCATCATATAATTTATTAATCTTTGAAAAAGAACGAGATTATGAATATTATGGTGTTGATTATACCGAAAAACAATTCTTTTTCAGTATAGATGAACTGATTAAAAAAAGATATGTTACAGAAGAAGAGAAGCGAAAGCTTTTAGATTTTGTAATTGAAAATAATAAAGAAGACGATATGATAATTGGTGAAAATACTAACGACGAAGAAAAAGAAGAATATCCCGGAATTACAGATAGATATATTTACTATATCTTTGATATGTTCTATTATGAAGAATTAATACCAAAAACATTTGTTAATCCCGATATAACACAATTTTCGTTATTAGTATTATTAGATTGGTATACTGATATATATAACCAATATATTACATCACCAACTAATGCAACATGTAGCGATGAACCAAACGCATATGCAAGACGTTCAGCATATATTGATGCATTATGCCTTAATCCAGATTTAACGTTTTATGGTCCAGAAGACGGTGATGATAATGCACAATTAGTTTATGCGGTTGGACATCTTAATGAACTTACGCACGAAATACTCAGTATGGATATTGAGATTGCAACAGAAAAGACAATTGATAAATATGTCAAAGATGACTTAGAAAAAGATGAGTTGGAGGTGTATATGTAATGCCGGTAAGATTAATTGATCACACTGATAGACCAACATATATCTCAAAACCGGATATACGATTTGCAACAACGTTTCTTAGTCATGAATATCGTGATTATTCAGTAGAGGGCGAAGCTCTCATGGATAAGATGACAGGTGAACTTTTTATAAAGAGACCTGTTGATGGTCGTGTACTTAGCTTTGAACAAAATAAGAAATATGCTTATGACCAGGTATTGGAATTACGAATCCTTTTAACAAACAATGAGGATTTTACATACCCTGGAAAAAATAATAATGCGTATTATGTTTCAACTAATTATGACCTCGTGACTATAAATAAGGACGTACCAAATGATATATTAGTATCAAAAAATACTGAAATAGCATCAGAAGGTGCAAGTGGAGTAGACTTAAGAAATACGTTATCATTCAATATTTCAGGTGAATGTAATGGATTCTTCATAACGCCCACAACACGAGATGCCGATAAAACTATTGTTCGTATACTTTCTAATTTATATGATGAATATATATGTAATTATGAGGGTAGCGACCCAGCCATTAAAGCTGAACAAAGAAAGTTTCAAACTATTGAAAAATGGAAAGACTCTGATATAATACTTAGTTATAAAATTTCGATTACACTCGATGGTTCTACTACAACATACGATGCAACTGATTATATCAGATTTAATGAGGGATGCTGTGTTTTATTCCCAAAGAATATTACTGAAAGATATCCATACGGATACGATTCTGCTAAAGTTATAATAACAAAACTTGATTATTATAAAATGCATTTTGTACAAACATTGTCTTCAGATATTACTGGTCTTGACGATGACACTACAGTTCTTGAATCTGTAAGCGAATATCTTTGTCCAGATGGCAAAGTATATTGTCAATGGGCAAATATAGTTAGTTTCGTTGATACTTATAAAGATTTAAGACTTTTAGGTAATGAAGTTACTGTTGGGTTTTTAGATATACCGTATATTAGACGGTATATGACAAAAATGGCGAAACTTAAGAGAGCTTCTGAATTTATTCAATCGTCAGCTAGACCAAATGATGAAGAATGGGGAGCTAATGCAGTTTGGGCTGAAATGGTTAGAACCATTGGTCTAAAAGGAGAAGTTATTAATCATAATTCAGAATCTGATCTTAAGGAACTTGAGATGATTATTTCTAAAAATAACTTTGGTTATGTTGATATTAATACTGATATTACAGTCAAGAAAGATATCTATCTTGAAGAGGGTGAAATTATAGATGTACCAGATGATACATCAGAAGACCCTAATGACACCGAACAGAGTCCGTCTAGTGAAACTAGCACTAATGATGGAGGTGAATAAAATATGATTGTACTTGAAGTTAATAACTTAACCATGGAAGAAGATAGATTAAATGACTATCTAATAGTACCTGATTATTCTTCAAAACGTACATGTAAATACCCATTATCTATGGGAAGACTTGATTTATTATGGATAGTAAAAATCAAGCAATATTATACTGTAACAGTTTTACCGTTTATTGATATGACACAAGAAGAATATGATGCACTTATAGAATGGATACCTGGAACCATTTATCGAATAATTGAAGATGGAAAAATCGTTACAATTTATTTTAATGGTATTGATTATCCTCATGATGGCGGAGAATCAAAACAGATATCATTAATAAATGACGCTACATTATATATGGATGAATCTGGAGTTATCTATGATTCTATAATGACATCCGATGCATCTCTTAGAGTATATGATATCAAAGAGGGTGCAATTGTTACGGCTGAAATTGTTGAAGAAGATCCTTCAGGCAATTGATTTTTATTGGAGGGATAAAAAATGGCTAATAAACGAATAAGATATATACCAGATAAAGTTACGGATATTTTAATGCATGGACATGACTCAGATAGAACTGAACGTGTTCTTATGCCAATAACACGTTACGGTGCTATATTAAATGCACCATCGGTTGTTCAGGAAGATATAACTACGTATGGTGCTCCATTTCATTTATTAGAAACAGACACTGTTGTTTTAAATGAAGAGGAAATTCGCAATCTGTGTGGAAGAATAGTATAAAGAGGTGAAATAAAATATGGCACAAAAAATGCGTGGCAGGATGCAAACACCTGCAGATGATCAAGGCAATCGAATAGATATAGCTGTAGTTACAGATGTTGATGCTGTTGTCTATGATGATGAACAAACGTTACATGAATATCTTGATAATTTACAATCAAATGTTGATAATAACACATCTCGTCTTAACAATAATGGACAAGTAATTTTATCAACGATGGAACCATCAGAAGCAGAACCAGGTTTTTACTTCTTTGCTGAAATTAATAAACCTAAAAAAGATGATGTTGATTATAAATATAATAAATACTCATCACTTCCTGATGATTTAATTAAATCATTAGGTGCAAGAAAGATCGTTGCAAATGGTGAAGAAAATTTTGATCCTGTATCAATGATTAAAATCGGTGATCTTGCAGCATATGATCCTAATGATGAATGGGAAATAAATACATATGTTGTAAAGGTTCCTAAAACAACATAAAAAAATAATTAATAATGAAGTTACGCTGGATTTTTCTAGCGTAACTTCTTTTTATTGTTGGTCTAACAAAAAATTAAACTTTCTTGAAAGGAGAGTTATTTGAAATTATGGAATTTGAAAAACCAACAATGAAAAAATATCTTTCAATAAAGGATATTAAGTTAAAACCTTTAAAAATTAAATTTGATATTACAACTCTTAATATGGTAATATCATTTATATATAAAGATAGTGTTTTACGAACACGAAAAACACTGACAAATATTTATAAGTTATTTAATAACTTAGATATGTCTGTTTATGAAAATGAACCATCATTAGAGGCAAGAATATGGATAATAAGAAAGACTCTTTATGGTAAGTTAGTTGATGGGTTTGAAGACAATGATAATTTAAAACAGTATTGTCTTGATGATATAGAATGCGATTCATATAAATCAGAGATATTAAATACAACTTTAGCAACTAAAAAAATATCTCATGATGAATCAAAATATTTAATAAAAAAGATTGATGATACATTAGAGTTTGGATATACTATTACAGTAAAAGATGTTATGAAACAAATTCTCAATTCTATTGATGAAGGAGATTTTAAATCATATAAAGCAGTAAGTGAAGATTTATATAACATTGCAACTGCTGTAATAAATATAAAGAGAGGTAATTCAAGTCTTGGTTCAGATCAGACATTCTCTCTTGCAGATGAACAATTCGAAGCAGTCATTGATGATGCTGTTCAAAAACTTAAGGATAGAAATAGAATATTTGTAACTGGAATAAAACGGTGGAATACTATTCTTGCACCAGGATACTTGAGTAAAAGATTGTATACATATCTTGCTTTTCCAGGTAAAGGTAAATCTACCATTCTTCTTAAGTCAGCAATGGATATTCGTAAGTATAATAAGGGAATTAAAACGAAAGACCCTGATAAGAGACCTGCTGTTCTTTTCTTAACGCTTGAGAATGATATACCAGAGACTATTGAACGTATATACAACATGTGTGTTGATAGTGACGATATTAGAAATTATTCAGCTAAACAAATAAAGAAGAAAATGCGTGATAAAGGTGGTCTTAAATTATCAGATGATGATAATATAGATATTATCATTAAAGAATTTAAGAATCGAGAACTCGATACAAATGATTTGTATACAATTATAAACGATTTGTCTGATGAGGGTGTTGAAGTTATAGCATTGGTTCTTGACTATATGAAACGTATAAGACCAGCTGAAAGAGCATCAGATGAAAAGACGGAACTTAAAAATATTACAAATGAATTAAAGGAACTTGCAAAGTTTTTTGATATAGTAGTAATATCTGCTCAACAGCTTAACAGAGTCGGTGCATCAGTAGTTGATGCAGCATTACAAGCTAAAAAAGAAGATGTTACAAGACTTGTTGGACGAGATGCAATAGCTGGTTCGTGGGAGATTATAGAAAACAGCGACGTTGTTATTATAGTAAATCCTGAAGTTAAATCTGATACTAATGAATTATATTTGACATTTAAGTTACTCAAACGTCGATACAGGTCTTCTGAGGAGAATGAAAAACTGAGAAGACTTGAATATTTTAATCATCCGTTTGAACCAGGAAATGAAATACGACTTATAGATGATATTGATAAACCTAAAGCATTGTCACTCGAATCTCTCAGCACTCAGTTTGAAGCAGTCGATGATAAGAGAGGACGTACTAATGCTATCAATAGAGAAACAAAAGAACCTGAAAAAAATAATAAAAAGAAAAAACAGTATGTAAGTAATTACGATGATGACTTCGAGCCTTTTGATTTTGATAAAAGCTCTAATTATTAAATATAAAAAGCTAAGTGAAAGATATATCTTTCACTTAGCTTTTTTTATGATTACTTATATATTATTTTATTGGTAATCATTATTGGCAAATTGTCAAAATTTAATATGAAAAGAGAGTGATTAAAAATGATTATCAAAAAATACAACCCTGAAATGTTGGATAACCACGGTGTTTTGAGGTTTCCATCAACGACAACCGAGATTACTGATATGGCTTTCTTCGGACGAGACTATATCAAAGAACTCGATTTATCAAGAATCGAGTCTAAAAAGCTGGTAATAGGAAAACGAGCTTTTTTCGGTTGTAAAAAGCTCACAAAAATAATATTACCGACTGAATGTGAACTTATAGTTCGTGCTGGCAGAAGATGTTTTGCTAACACAAACTTAAAAGTCGTTATAAAAGGTCGAATAGCACGAACCGTGATAGAGTCAAATCGTGAACTGATTTCGGATATTTATTCACGAGATGGATTTGTAATGGTTTGTACGGATCCGTCATATAGTAATGATAAATACTATAATCGTAATATTATGAAAAACATTGATGAATATGAGGACGAAACATTTTGCGATGATATCTTTGCTGTCGGTTGCAAATAAGTTTATCATTACATATGTATTTTTATAAATAAAAATACATTTCATTAAACCTGTTTTATGAGCAAGTTTAATGAAATAAAAATGAAAGGAAGAAAAAAAATGTCGATAGAAAATTCAAAAAATAATGATGTAATGTTATTTACAGCATTAATAGAGGCTTTACAAAAACTCAATATGAAAATTGAGTCTCGTCCGAAGAAAGAATCAAACACAACGGATGAGTCAATAGTTTTAAATTTGGTTCACATTTCAGGAGAATCAGATACTGATAACAATATCGAAAGTATCATCAATGCTTTCTTTAATAATGATGAAGATGATAATGATGTTTCTTATCCTTCAGAAGTTATCAACACTATTTACGTTGAAATACGTAACGAAATTTATAAACTGATAAAAGCAATAAAAAAACCATATCCTACGGAAGTAATGGTTAAAATGAATCAGGAATATCGAAATGATATTTCGTCAATCATATGTAAGATTGATGAAGTATGTAGAAAGGCACATATTTCTGAAAGTATCTCGAATTTTAGAGATACCTATTTAAATCCGCATGAGCGAGAATACTTTGATATGGTTTACAACGAAGTTGTATTAAACCAATCAAATAAATTTCTTAATATAAGTATTTATACGATAAGAAATGAACTTGCTCGTAGATTAGAAAAAATCGACGAATATCTCGACTCTACATGGAACGAGATAATAAAATTATCATTTAGTACATCGATGAATACAGGTACAGTCATCGATTATTTAATTGATGACTGGTTATCAATCATTGATAATAACGAAATCAATGAGACTGAGATGTATTTTGACATGCCTTGCTGCTCATATAATATCTGGTTCTTGAGATATATATTAGAGCATCTTAATGATAGATATGTTTCTGATATATTACGTGATGCGGTTAAAGCATCTGTTATAATATTAAGAAAATACAGCGAACAGCAGATGACTAAAACATCTACAAGAAAAATGCTCGAAGATATACGAGCTTGTCATGATAGATATCAGCAAAAAGCTATTATTTCTTCTTTATATGGCATATGTGGAGGAGAGGGATAAAAAGAGATGGATAGTAAGAGAGAAGGAAACATCTTTACTCTCTACATGCAAACCATCAACAGAAGACGAGGACAAATCCCAGAGGACAATCTGGAAAAGTTAATAGAAGAAATCGGGGAGATATGTATTCACTATCTCCCCGATAATATTAAAAGAGATTATCTTGATACTGATGAATATCCTAGAGAGTATATTGTTAAATATACTTATACGGTAATCACGATAATTTCCGCAATATATAGTCTTCGTTGTACGTTAAGATATTCTAATGATAAGGTTAACGATTCTATATTTTTTAGGAACGTAGCAAATCAGCTATTAGGATACAATGATGAGTCTAATATGTATGTAGAGATATATAATAAGATAAAAGAATTTAGAGATAAATATCATAGCAATTATTACTTAAATGAAGTATTTATTGAATTAGAAAATACTTTAAAAAAATTGACAACTTACAATTTTTAATTACGTTATATATTATATTTTTGTGATTATATTTCTATCACAAAATAAAATAGGAAAGGACGATATATTGTGAGTAAAAAACGCAAGCAAGCTGTTAAACTTAGTAGGATGAACTGGGATAGCGAATATTTCTATGATATTATTTATGGAAATGGTTTCACTATCACTGAACCTGCTGAAGTAGCTATTGATGAAACTAAAGAGAAAGCACTTTATGGTGCGCAATCTCCTCTATACGGAACATCTTATTCAGATGAGCATGCATTCATCGAAAGATATAGATGTAAGTGTGGAGAATTTCAGGGCAGGCAGTTTGATGGGGAAGAATGTCCTATCTGCCATACAAAGGTAGAATTCAAGGATTCTGACATCAATGTAACAGGATGGATTGATTTAGCACCAAACAGAATAATCAATCCATATTATTTCAATCTGCTTTCTCAGACATTAGGTAAAAACGTTTTCCCAGATATTGTATCTGCAAAATACAGAATAACTAAAGACGGTAAACGAGAGAAACCTAATAATAATGATGCAGAATCACCTGCATCATCACCATATGCTGGAATTGGTGTTGATGAGTTCTTCAAAAACTATGAGAATATCCTCATTTACTTTAAAAGTAAAAAGAAGAATAAAATCTCTACAATTGATAGACTTATTGATGAAAAGGCTAAGGTCTTTACTTCACACATTCCGGTATATTCAACTTTTCTCAGACCGCAGAGTGTCACATCTGATACATTCTATTATGGTACTATCGATAAAATCATCAATACACTTTTCACTCTTTCCGAAAGTCTTAAAGAGTGCATAGATGTTGAAAGAGATTTCATTCTGCAGCGTATGCAGAATAAAGTGAATGCAATGTGGGATATAACTTTCAACCAGCTTAACGGTAAAGAGGGTTTTATTCGTGGACAGTTACTTGGTGGTAGTTTAAACTATACTGCCCGCAATGTAATAATTCCTGAACCAGGACTTAAAGATAATATGGTTGATTTATCTTATCATACCGCACTGGAACTCTTTAAGTCTAAAATAATTTATTATCTCATGAAACTCGATGGTATCTCAATGGGCAAAGCTGCAATGATATGGCAGAATGCTTTTAAGTTTGATGAAAAAGTATATGACATTATGATGTTTATGGTAGAGCATAACGATGCCCAACTTCTGATAAACAGAAATCCGACCTTGAATTTTTATAGCATGTTGCTTATGAAAATAAGAAAGATAAAACATGATAAGAATGATTACTGTTTATCAGTTCCACTGTCGATTGACCATACGGGCGAGGTCGACATTAAACTGTTCTAATTGCGGGGACGAATTCTATAAATAAATACTACTAAATTATCTTAGTAATAATGATAATGGCAATGGGTAATTCCAAAGGTATAGTAAAAAGGTATTTATTTGAATCAATCGACGCAACGAAGTATCCCTTTAAAAAAGGATTTATAAAGGAGATATGAGTTCAACGACTATCGAAAGCATAGCTTAAGAGAAATACTTAGGTGAAGAAGTGAGTAGAGTAGTGCCTATTAAGGTTAGTATTATAGTGAGATTAGCTATAAGTAAATCTATTAAAACGAAACGGACAGCTATGTATATTTGTTATTAAGAATATACATTGAAGATATAGTCTAGAATATTGTATTTGAATTTATTATATTGCTAATAATAACTTAAGGAGGGAAAATCAAATTAAGCATAAAATAATTAAACTACCAGATATAGATTTTCTTTATGAATATGAAATATATGAAGATGGTACGGTTTATAATAAATCTACAGGAAATCATATAAATCCATATAATGATAAAAGAAGACCGAATGAATGCCCTGCAATCTTTTTCAATATAATAGCTGATAATGGCAAAATCAAACGAAAATTCTTTTATCATGATGAATTAATGGCGTTAATGTTTTTCCCAGATTATAAAGCCGGTATGTATATTCATCATATTGATGGGAATATTTACAACTGTAAACTATCCAACCTTTCTATTGATAAAGGAATAACAGCTTTAATTAATATCCATCATGAAACCAAAGAATGGGAGAAAGTGGATATAGGTACAAAGTTATACTATGAGTATTATATTTGTGAAGATGGTAGACTTTACAATAGTAATACCGATTCGTTCATTAAACCATTTAAAGACCCTAGAAATAAGGATTATTTAAGATATAACTTATACTACGATAAAAGTTCATCTGATGTAATGCATGCTTCTGTGAGTAGATTAGTGGCTTTTCATTTTATACCTAAACCCGAAGGAAAAGATATAGTTATTTTCCGTGATGGTAACCCTACTAATTGTGATAAAAGTAACTTATATTGGGGAGATAATTGGGATGTAAATAACAAAGTTCACCAACAAGAACGTGAGTGGACGACTTTATATATTCCAATTTTAGGTAAAGAAAAATGGAAGAAACTAGAAATACCAGGCACTAATTTTATTGATGACTATCGTATCAGTAATTTTGGTAGAATATGGAATAACACAAAGGGCTTCTATACAAACATTCATAAATCACACAATATCAATCGATGCAATCAAAGTCATTTATCGGTATCTTTAAATACCGATAATGGGTTCGATGAGTTTTCAATTCATAGATTAGTTGCATTTATGTTTGTAAAAAATAAAAATCCGAAAAGATATAATTGTGTTAATCATATAAATGGTAATCCTGAATGTAATTATGCTATAAATCTAGAATGGTGTGATATATATGAAAATGTCCATCATGCTATTGATACCAATCTTATATTTACTAATAAATTTCAGGATAAAGTGGATAGTGAAAACTGGAGACTTAATACGATACTTGCATGGATATTCTCAATACCAAATATAGAAAATGATTTGGCATATAAATTTTATCAAATTTATATTGATAAATATGATGATAATATACCAGAGTTAACTTTAAATGAATTTATTAATGAATTTAATGAGCGAAAAGAAAATAATGAAGATTTTATTAAAGTTTTCAATTATTATAAAGAGACATATAGTCAAGTAACTAACTAAAAGCAATATAATAATTCAAATACAATTTAATTAGCATTCAGATTTTATAAACAATAAATTAAAAAAAGAATACGGTCTGAATGCCGATTGCTTGCCCGGCCTTAATGCTGATTTTGATGGAGATATTCTTAATATTATCGGTATTATGGATAAATCATTCGTTTATATGTTTAGGAAATTTAATCCTATCGAACGTATGATTGTAGACCGTGATAGTGGTATGTTAAATGATTACTTCACTATCACGAAAGGTCAGCTGATTGATCTTCATTACTTCTGTACTATAGGTAAAACAGAGAACGATCAGCCTGAAACAGAAATAGTTAACAAATAAAAAATAAATATGTGACGATGAATGATTATATTCATCGTCACATATTTATAAATTTTTGGAAAGGAATGGTTAAACTATGAGTACTGAAAAAAGTGTTCTTAACCCAAATTTTAAAAAGAAAGAAATAGATTTTAGTTTCATGAGGGTAAGAGTAGACCATGGATATAATTTTTGGAAATCAATTTTAGTAAATTATTATCCGTGTAACGATACCTCGAGGAAGACATTTGAAAAATTCCTTCAAATTTTTGATGGTGAATTTTTGGTGATTCCAAAAAATGTTGAAAATATTAAAATTAAAACAGATGCAATATACGGCTATAATGTTAATAATAATGAAAATAACAGGGATGATAAATTTACTGGATATAATGAATCTGGTAAATTATCATTGTATGAAATAATAGGATACGTGTTTGTAACTAAAGATAAATCCAAACGGATTCAACCTATATACGTTGAGGAAGATTATCGTGGATATGGAATAGGTCATATATTAATGAATGATGCGATAAATTTATATGGTGCTAAATCATTAAATTTATTTACTGATAATGAAATAGCTCGTCATCTATATATGAAGCACGGTTTCTGTGTTTCATATATTTGTAAAGCAAATGAAATAATGACAATGAAAAAAAGACATGAAAAGGAATGTGAATGATAATGAAAAAATCTAATGTAAAAAATGACAGAGAACCTGTTAAAGTAGAACCTGAAAATCATATATTTGATATATGTAAAGGTCATCTTAGGGGTATAACATACAATCCAAAACTCGATTCTTCAAATGTTATAATTCCTGAAGAAATTGAGGAAATAGATACCGGATGTTTTAAAGATGACCAATATGTAACATCAGTAATACTGCCTAAGAATTTAAAAATCATAAATTCTGGTGCATTCGCAAACTGCCATAAACTTATAGCAGTAAAATTCAACGATAAAATTGAACGTATTGGAGAATATGCATTTTCAAGAACTATGATATTAGGCATTGAATTACCTGATTCAGTTATAGATATAGGGAGAAACGCTTTTGTTGGCAATATGTGGATGAAAAGTGTAACTATGTCTAATAACTTATATAATAAAATAAAAGGTAAATTCTTTAACTACTTCCCTGATACAATTACCGAAGTTATAATTCATAACATAAAAAATGTGGATAGTCATGAAGATGAACCAGAATATAAAAGATTATCTATAAGAGATATACGATAAGGAGGAAATAAAAATGAAATTAAAGTTAAGTGCTAGAAATGTAGCATTAGAAACAATAGAACATGGGCTTCCTATTGAAGCTGTTAAAAATATTTTGATACCCAAAGGAATTGATATACTGGGTTCTAATTGCTTTAATAATTACAAAGATGAGATAGAATCTATCGATTTATCTAAGTCTGAAGTTACTGTTATTGAGGAAGGTACTTTTTCAAATATGAAAAACTTGAAAAGTATTAAACTTCCTCATGCATATATAGAAATACCTGATGAAGCATTTTTAGGTTGTACAAACTTGAAAACTGTTAATTTTTCTCATAGTGTTAAATCAATAGGAACTCGTGCTTTCTATAAATGTGAGAGTCTTGAGGCTATTAGTATACCGAATGGGTGTATTGAAATTAATAAAGAGGCGTTTGCTTATTGTACATCATTAAAATATATACATTTACCTGTTGGTGAATGTTGGTTATCAGAGAATATATTTTTAGGATGCAATCCTATTGAAATAAATATAACCTAGTAGGAGGGAATTTGATATGAATGAAAGAGACTATACAGAGTATTTATCAATGTTAAATGAATCGTCAAGTATTAATGATTTCTTGAATAAACCTGATGATAACGCATTAATAAACATTGATAGAAGTAAAAACTCTATTAAATTTAAAAATAAAAAAAAGAGAAAAAAGATTGCTAAAAAATCTCGTAAAGCAAATAGAAAGAAGTGAGATACGAGTGAGAATTATAGTTAAAAATTTCATTAATCTTCTAAGAAAACTTCGTGAACAGAAATTTCAAAAATATTTTAATTTTGATAAACCATCAGATGATATAGTCCTTAACAGTTTATATCTTTAAGAAACAATACTATAAATTCTGTGAAAGGAGAATTGTCTGATGACAACTAATTTATACGAGACTATTCAAGATATTATTGAACTTAGAGTTAGATATTATGATTTAATTATGCTTTCACATCTTGTTCATAATGATAAGAAAGCGTTTGATGATATCATTCGTGAAAAGGCTGAAATAACCAAGAAACTTAATGAATATAATTTTAGCGAGAGTATCAGTGAAAATACTAGTATGGTAAATATATTAGTTTTTGCATATGAACATCCTGGCGTAGGTATTACTCATAACCTTTTTGACGATAATGAGTTCATTTATTATGACATTAATGATGATGTTGTAAAAGATGAAAATGGTAATGTTTTCGAGACTTGGGTTCCAGGTAAAGGATATAATGGGTTGATAACAAGGTATCAGGATGAGCGCTGGCAAAATGGCTGGCGAGTTTATAATAATCAGTAATAAAAGAAGCAAGGAGATTAACTTCTCCTTGCTTCTTTTTTAGCTATAATCTCACGTTTTAACTCATACATAGATTCGATATATTCTTTATCAGTTGATAGCCGTATAACTGATTCAATAAGATATAACGATAGTCTACGTTTTTGTGGTATCTTTTTATATAGTGCTAAGTATGATATATACTTAGCACTATTAAAATTATCTATATGAGTATGCCCTTCTGAAAATTTTTTTCTGGTGTTATGAACTATAAAATGATTATGACCATCAGAGTAAATATTAAAATATTTCATATTCATTATCAGGTTCATTATATAATCAATCCTCCCTTTTTCAGATGGTATTATTTGAATGTATATAGAAAAGCGCATAATCAAATATTATATTTATATAATATTTTGGTGTAAGTAAAGGAATATTACATAAAGTAGTGGTCGCAATAGTGACTGCAAAACATGTATGTTCCTAATAGCCATTAAAAATCTAAAGGAGGAATATAAAATGGCAAAGAATAACAAAAAAGATACGAACAAGAAAACCAACCCCGTAGTAGACGCTAAGATCGTTGCAAACGAGCAGAAGCAGAAGCAGTCTAAGATCAAAAAGGCTGCTAGAACAGCATGGACAGTAACAAAGGTAACGGTCTCGACTGTGGTTCTCGGCACTGCAACTGCGGTCGGCGCTTTAGTGATATACGGAGTGGCAGATGAGTTGGATAGACATGCCGAATTTGAGAAGAACGAGCATATCTATTACAGAGAGAAAGTCGGGTTTCGAACCCGTTATTTCAACAAGAACGGCAGAGACGTTACATCAGACGTCAAAGCCGCTCTTAAGAGTGGCACACTGAAAAAAGAAGACATATGCGGAAAGGAGGTGTAAAAATGTTTACAACAGTTGCAGTGCCAATAATCGCATTATATTCACTTATTGCTGCTAAGGCAGCATATAATAATGCTGAACACATAATAAGATGTGACAATATGCACCGTGCATTAAAAGCTGAACAGAAAAAAAATGAGGAGGATATATCTCCAGAGGATATCAGCACAGCAGAGTAATTATTGTTAAGGGGTGTGATGAATAATCACACCCCTCTTTTTTTATATTTGAAACGTTATAATAATAATAATAATAATAATAATAATAAATATGAAAGGAGTTTTCTTTTATGTCATATTTTTTTTGTTTGTTAAGTACTGAAGAATGTAAGGATCCTACACATTTCGGTTTTAATTATGCTAAAAAGAAAGAATCAGAATGGATTTCTGCTCCTGTTGAAATTAAGGAGTTTGCATCTGTAGGTGCTAAAGGTCAATATTACGTATATAAAGATGAAAAAGCATATATGTTATTTAAATACTATTATGACAGTGATAATGCAAGAATTGTCATTATATGTAAAGAATCTAAAGACGGTTGTGACACTCGTGATAATTTCTAGTTTTATATCTATACAACATAGATATAAGCTTATTGATTGGATGGAAACAACTTTAAGTTATGCTTATTTTCATTACATTTTTACTTCCTTTAATGTTATAAAAAGATTGAGTAAGGGTTTTACCCCCTTACTCAATCTTTATTTTTTTAGTTATTATACGCTTGTATACAGAAAATAAAATAAAAGAATATCGCTTTTTTATAATTTACACGAGAAGCTTCTCTCCTATATTTTTCATGTACACCCACTTCTTCTGCCCATTTATCAAGGGTTTCTTTTATTCTACGTATATTATCATTATTTGAATTAGTCTTCCTAAACAAGTCCTCAGACCAATGTAGAAAGTAACGAGAATTGATATCTTCAGCTTTTTTATTTTCATCGTATAGATATAAGAATAAAATTGCTTCAATAAATTTTTGAATGTCATCAGTGTATTTGTCTGAAATTATCTTAGCTAAATAAAATCTAGTTTCAGAAATTGACACACCGCTTATTTTTGCTACCATACTAATTAATCTTAAATTTATATCTTGTGTTAATATTTTAAGAGTAATCTTTCGACCTACTGCTTCAACAGATGATGTCTTATTTTGTTCATCAACGTCTATTCTCATTTCATCACTATACGTGTCTTTCGTCAACGTTACACGTAATCCAGCTGCATGATTTTTCATATACTGATCACATATTTTCTTTATCATTGACTTCTGGTCATTACGAATACGCTGTATCCATCGTATCATTTCTTTATCTGATGCATCATTCATGAAAGCTTTTAAAAAGTTATATGAATTTTGTATTGACACAAAAAGTGCACCAAATATATGACCCTGCTGCTTGATGATGAACTTTTCTGTAAGATTATCAATAGTATATTGCATTACTGCTTCATCTGCACCATATTTAAAAAATAAACTAAAGACTGCAGGATAATCTGCCAATGCATAAATAGCAAGAGCAGAATTTAAACCTTTTTGATCTTTCTTAATATGATAGTATCTTATACAACAATAAAATATCCAAAATATCTGATTACCTTTTAATAGTTTAAAGTCTGACTTAGAACCTAGTGAATTAACTACATCATCAATTAATTTATCAACTTCAGGTATATGTATTTTCTGTTCTTTACTACTTCCTGAAAGTTTATATTCTAAACCAAATAAATCACAATACTGCGCTTTTTCAACCGATGTGAATGGAATTAAATAAACAGGTCCTGATGTATGAAGTTTTTCACTGTTTCTATCCATATATTGACCAATCAACTGTTTAAATTTTTTATCACCTTGAGGAGTACTGAGTACTGCTGCTATTTTTGGATAAAGCTTTTCTAACATTATATGTGAATCAGTAGCTGCTTCAAGAATAATTTCAGCTTCCTGCTCTTTATTATAAATCATTTCAGATAAAGTTGTCACGTTTACCCCTCCTAAAAAAAGTCTTAGTTAAGTATTTGTTTTTCATTCATTTTTTTACAGTATTATAATATTTTCAGTTATAAGGAGAAATAAATAATGAGAAAAATATTGTCAAAAATTTTAGATTATACGATGATAATGACATTTCTATCATCATTAGGAATAACTATATATAATATAGCACACAAAATAAATCCTTTTAAAAATTTTATTTCATATATTATTCTTCCGGTGTTATTGTTTATATTCTCAATAATAATTGGATTGTTTAATTCAAGAATAATACAAAATAAAAAGTCGGTAAAGACTATAAATGAAAATTGGAATTTCTATAAAAAATGTATGGAAGAATTTAAACATACTAAAGCATACGATGATAAACCGTTTAAAATTCATGAAAAAATTTTTGAGGATGAGGAGACAGATAAAAATGAATAAATTAGAATTATCTATTGGTGTTGATATAGACTCTACTATCAACAGAGCACATTTTTATGATATAATACATGGTAGGGAATTATGTAAGGAATTTAATCATAAATGTGAAGAACATCTTGATGAGTCTGATGTCAAAAAAATGTTTAATTTTTCAGATGAATTGTATAAAATTTATATGATTAGATATTTTCCATGGAATTGTAAATTTAATGAAGTTGAAATAGGAGCATCAGAAGCTCTGCGAATTTTATCACGTAAAGGATATAGAATAGTTATCATTACGGCTAGAGATGATAAATATAATAAACCCGGAATACCTTATACTGGGGATAGAATGGTACGTGATACATTAGATTGGTTAGAAGAAAATAAAATACCATATAATGATATAATTTTTGGAGCAAAAGATAAACGAAAAGTTTGTGAAGAAAATTCAATAGACGTTATGGTTGATGATGACCCAAAACATATTTTAAATGTATCTCAATCTATTCCAGTTATAATAGCAGCACAACCTTATAATGAGTATTTGATAGATACACCAAATACATATTTCAGTCGTAATTGGATTGAGACATGCGATATCCTTCAAAATTTATGGAAAATAATGTGATATTAATTTATAAATAAGGGGAATAGTTATATGAAAATAAACTTTGAATATATTGGATATAGCCAAGGAGTAATTTTGTCACAAAATATAAAAACGATAACAAATCAGATGAATGAACTTCTTGCTACCTATGACAAATTTATTAAAGACACATCATTAATGGAAATTGATGATAAAGATTTAAATTATATAGACAGTATGATTGATGATTGCATAGAAACAGTTCCAATAATTATTGATACTCTCAGTAATACTGTAATAGCACTGGTTGAATCAGATTTTAAAACAATGATTGATGAAACAGAATTTCAGAATATGCATTCATCGATAAAAAAATCTATTAATGAAATAAAACACCGAAAAGATATGATTAACTTTATATATGATGCGTATTCAAAAGGTGTAAAATATGAAGAATTTGCTAATGGTAATAAGCGAAGATATTTTGTGAATCCAGAGCATAGCAGATATATTGATGTATACTTTACACCAAATGCATTTGTTTTTACAGATATTTATTCGGAAGATAAAATATTAAAAAATATACACATAAAACTCGATATAAAAGATATAAAAAAGAAAATGAAAGAAAAAAATAAATTAAAGAATTATGCTATGTTTGAACTCCCCCACGCTTTAAAGTATACATCTGATAAAATATTTAGTTCACTTAGAAAAGAAGGTGTATGCTTTTCATCTCCATTTGAGTTTGCATTACGTATGTTTATAATGTCATGGTTCTTTAATACGCTAGTTGAATATGATAATAAATATTATAAATCATTAGTAAAAACATATTCAGATATTTTTATTAATAATATTAAAGAAAGAGATATTATTCATTTTAAAATGAATAATATATTTTTAATACGATTGGTTAATATTTCTAAATATTCTAAACTATATAATGATATTCATAAAAGAATAAAAGATAAGATATAAAAAATAGTTACTGTACTTAGGAGGTATTATTTATGAAAAACATAGAAAAACTGAAAAACTTTATCAACTTTTATTTAGTAGCATATTTAAATGTATGCTATACAAATTATACAAACAGTGATGAAGATGCGGTTAACTGTGTTAATCACATCTTAAATGAAATGCTAAATAATCAGCATTTATATCATAGCAATCATAAAATTTCTCGAAATATTGAAATATTTCGAGAAAGATATTTTAAAGGAAAAACCTATAAAGAAATATCTTTAGAATATGGTATTTCACAAAATATGGTAAGGATAGTTTGTAAAAAAACTATGCGCCGTATAACAGAGTTTTCTTTTATCCTCAAGAATGAAGAAATTAGAAAAAAATATCCACCAAAAATGGATTATGACAAGCTTGAAAATCTCCAGCTAGAAACCAGAACGTATAATGTTCTGATGAGAGAGGGATATACGAAAATATACGAAGTTGTGGATGACCTAGAAAATCATCCCGATAAAATAAAAAATCTTCGAAACTTAGGAAACAAAAGTTTCGAAGATTTAGTTAATAAAATAAATAAATATAAAAATAATGGTGAGATGTAAAGTCTCACCATTATTTTTTATATTATTTATTATAAAACCGTAAACTAAATACTTTCATATATATATAATCTCCGTGTAATGAGATAAATAATATCTCGGTTAATAAAAATAAAAGGTTCTTTCAGACATAGTCAAGTCTGTTTCGTTATCCCTTGTCAGAAAAAACGAAATATGTACATAGGAGGTATAATTATGAAAGTATATGTTGTTGCGGAAAGCGAACCCGAAGTGGACTGGAAGCCTGTACCAGTTGCGGAGGCAGTATTTTCTAATAGAGAGAAAGCCGTCGCATACGCAAATAAAAAGCATCCGACGGGGGAGCGCGGTATACACTACTTCATAATGGAATTCGAAGTAGATGAATATGCTCCGAATTCGTGATGCAACAAAACGTGACCGATAAGATTAAATCTTATCGGTCACGTTCTTTTTTTTTTACTTTATAGCATCATAAAGTTTATTAATGAAGTTCTTACCGGCAATGCTGTTTTCTTTATAACCAAGCTTCTTAAGAAACTGGTTAACTGCTTTTTCGGTACCATCACCGAAACCCGGATTGTCATCAACTGACTGAGTTATTACTCCCTTGGCCTTGGCAATCTTAAGCAGTTTCTTCAGTGCGAGGGTTCCTTCATTACTATCTCCCTTTTTGAAACCGGTTTTATCAAGAACAGAAGGATTCTTAGTAGGTGTTGATGATTTGGGATAACCATTCAGTCCAGCACCCTTGATAATAGACGGATAGTCTTTAGATGTTTCATTAAGGTCAACGTTACCTGAAATACCAGATACTCTTCCAGTAAATGAATATTGATGCATTCCATATGTAATAGAAGGCTTTCTAGTTATATTTGCACACCAAATATCATACTTTGCTCTTGTTGCAGCAGGTACACCATTAAGGAATGATTCATAACTATAAAGCTGAACGAAATATCCCTGCTTCTCACAATAAGTACAGAAAGCTTCAATAATTTGAGCCTTCAGAGATGGTGACATTGATGCCTGGAAACTTTCTTCCATATCAAATGCGATAGGCATATCAAACTGTTTACCAGCAATTGCCTTAAGGAATATCTTGGCTTCTTGGACAGCATCTGCAACAGTATATGCATAGCTATACCAGTATGCTCCTACATGTAATCCATTAGCCTTAGCATTCTTGTAGTTCTCTTCAAATCTAGCATCTTTCTGAGAAATATATTTACCATATCCTGCACGAATCATTACAAATGATTTACTTGATTTAACCTTTGAATAATCAACATAACCATTATGTACTGATACGTCAATACCTTGATAATTTGCCATTATTTACCCACCTCCGCAAGATATTTCTTTTGTGATGCAATTTCTTCCTTATTTGAATTAATTACAGATTTTGCAAAGTCTTCAGTTATACCATATATATCAGCTATTTTTTTAACTGAATAACCGTATGCAGCAGACTTTATAATTTCTTTTTCAGTTTGCTTAGTGATTTTTGCCATTATTAAACCCTCCTTATAAATAATATTTTATTTCAATGTTTCAATTATAAAAAAAATAAAAAAAAAGAGATGTTAATCCTACAAGATTAACATCTCTTTTTTATTTATTTTATTAATGAATAAATTATTTTATCCAGATTTTTATACCGTATCATATAATTATTAAAATATCTGTTGAAACGACTAGTGCCACCAATAATTTTTTCTATCGCTTCATCAATACTCATATTTTCTTCATTAATAAGTCTTTTGATAGAAATAATATTATCAAAAGATATCTCTTTATCAATAATTGATTGAGTCATTTTAGAAGTCGACCTTGTTATCACTGATGTGATTTCTCTATGAGTATTTTTATTAGTTGTTATATATACACCATTAATAAAATACAATTCTTTATCTTCATTGATAGTTTTCCTAAGTATTGAATGAGAATTGTTATAAATCACACGTTTTATATCAAATTTATAATCAGTATATTCATTGAATGCTCTAATCAAATATCTGTTTATTGATAAAATACATTCTAATGAATTATACCATAACAATAATGACTCAGCCATTTCTTTATTTATCTCACATACTATTCGTGTATGAACTCCATTGTTAGTAACAGATGGAGCAATTATAATTGTATCATTATCATTCATACGATCAATAATTGGAATAATTTTTTTCTTTATTATTTTCTTCAATCGAGATGAATAGATAATCATTTCGTAACTATTATTATCATCAATATTTTTTGTAATAGTTACTCCGTTCGTCTGAATAGACATTACTGTTTTTTTACCGTTGATTGTTGATATTATTTCTTTCATAAGAATACCTTCTTTCTTCTTTTTTTTATTACAGGTTTAGGTTCCTGAATTTTTAAGAGTATTATTTTAATTTACTCGTTAAAATAATATATAAATTTAAATGGTATAAGATTTTTTATTCATATAACCGTAAAACGTTTTCTTTTGTTTATATACTATCTCCGTGTAATAAGAATAAATAAAACTTACCCTAACTTCATAGCGAAGGCATCAGGTTAAGTTATATAT
>AUXO014311591.1_pt1 | contig 34255 bp, 26 predicted proteins | sample 768731 | NCBI WGS metagenome assembly AUXO01 (sample SAMN02715735, study PRJNA202380) | gut metagenome | biome: sheep rumen | host: Ovis aries | place: New Zealand: Palmerston North
AATAATGACATTATTTCTAACAATAACACAACCCACAGGAATCTCTCCAATTTCATAAGCTAATTTAGCTTCTTCTAAAGCTATATTCATAAAATAATCATCCATCAACATCACCTACTCATGTTCCACGTGGAACATATAAGAATATTAACATGCATTTATCTCACAATCAACAGTTATCAACATAATAAGTTATCATTAGAAACAAATATGAAGTCTACTAATAATCAAATTACTCATGTTCCACGTGGAACATGAAATAGTATAAAAAAAGAGCAATGATCCTTAAATAAAAAAAATAGATCAAGTCAAAATTAATTATTTAAATATTATAAATAATATAATTTCCATATCTAGGAATATTCATGTTCCACGTGGAACATGAAATCATATTTAAAATTAACACATTTTAAATTAATTAAATAATAAAAAAAAATGTAATTTATAGTAAATAAAATATTCTTATGTTTCACGTGGAACATAAGGCAAAAATAATAATTAAACAAAAAATATATATAGTATAAATAATTCTATCAAAAAAATTAGTGTGAATATTCATGTTCCACGTGAAACATGAAATAATAATTATATAAAAAATAAACATTTATTAAATAAAAAGATATAGATCAAGTAAAAACTAATCACTTTAAATATTTAAAATAATAAGATTAACCATATTTGATGATATTCATGTTCCACGTGGAACATGAAATCATATTTAAAATTAACACATTTTAAATTAATAAAATAATAAAAAAAAATTATATTTTGAAATAAATAAAATAAACTTATGTTTCACGTGGAACATAAGAGATAAATGATATGTAAAAAATTTTATTTTTAAATTAAACATAAGATATATAAAGTTTAAGTAAATCTATAAAAAAAAAATTAGTGTGTATATTTATGTTCCACGTGGAACATAAAAAAAGATACACACATTAATAGAATGTTAAGGCTGCTGATTTCCATCCCTGACCTGGTTCCACTAATTAATGTTGTATCAACAAGAATATACTACATTTAACTAAAAAAATCAACAAAAAAGCAAAGGCAAACATTTGTATGCTATTAATTATTTCCCAGGAAATAATTAATAGCTTTATGCTTATTTACAGTAATTTACATAAAATATTTCCCATTATGAAATATTTATATCAACAGGTAACTATTCAATTTTTTTAATATTATTAAAAATTATCTATTAGAATTATTTCCCGGGAAATAATTCTAATAATAAAAGAGAGTATTAATTACTCTCTTCGTTATCATTATCACTATTTTCAACAGATTCAGCAGCATCAATAATTTCTTCAGAATTTTCTTTATCAACAAGGGCCACTGAACTAACAAGACTATTTTCCTTAAGATTGATAAGTCTAACTCCTTGTGTAACCCTACTCATGGTAGAAATCTTATCAGAATCCAATCTAATAACAATACCAGAATCAGTTATAATCATAATATCCTTATCACTATCAACAGACTTAAATGTAACTAATGAACCGTTCTTATCAGTAACATTAAGCGTTTTAACACCTTTTCCACCTCTATTAGTTAATCTATATTCAGAAGTTGGAGTCTTTTTACCATAACCCTTTTCCGTAACAACAAGAATATTCTCATTTTCATTAGCTACTTCCATACCAACAAGATATCCACCTTCTAAGTTAATACCTTTAACTCCAGTAGCTCCTCTTCCCATAACTCTAACACTATCTTCTTTAAATCTAACCATTCTACCATTAGATCCTGCCATAAGAATTTCATTATTACCAGTAGTTTTCTTAACAGAAACAAGTTCATCATCTTCTCTTAAGGTAATAAATTTCTTACCATTATTCCTTATACTATCAAATTCTGCAATGTCAGTTCTCTTAATAAGACCACTCTTCGTAGCAAATACTAAGTATTTATACTCGTCATCATTAGAAATCTTAAGAAGTGATGTAACCTTTTCATCTTTCTCAAGTGAAAGCAAGTTAATAATAGGAAGACCTTTAGATTGCCTGCTAAACTCTGGAATCTCATACCCTTTAATTCTATATACCTTACCTCTATTAGTAAACATCAATATATAATCATGGGTAGTAGCATTGATCATATGCTCTACAAAATCTTCTTCATTCGTAGTCATTCCTTTAATTCCCATACCACCACGATTTTGTGTTTTATAAGTATCAGAAGCAAGTCTCTTAATATAACCCTTATTAGTAAGAGTAATAACACTGTTTTCCACAGGTATTAAAGACTCATCATCAATATAATCAATCGCCGTCATATCAATAGAGGTTCTTCTTTCATCTGCAAATCTACTCTTAATTTCAAGCATTTCCTCTTTAATAATATTAAGAACCTTTTGTGTATCAGCAAGGATAGCCTTTAATTCTTCAATAGTTTTAAGTAGTTCTGCAAGTTCATTTTCTATCTTATCTCTTTCTAAACCAGTTAATCTACGAAGTTTTAATTCTAGAATAGCATCAGATTGAACTTCAGTTAAATTAAATCTCGAAATAAGTTTTTGCTTAGCTTCAACATCACTTTCAGCATTCTTAATAATTTGAATAACTTCATCAATATTATCAAGAGCTATCTTATACCCTTCTAAAATATGAACTCTCTTTTCAGCCTTAGCAAGATCAAAACGGGTTCTTCTAATAATAACTTCTTTTTGATGATCAATATATTTAGATATAATATCCTTAAGTCCTAAAGTTTTAGGAGTTAACCCATCAAGCATTAAGAAGATAATACCATAAGATATTTGAAAATTAGTATGCTTATATAAATTATTTAGAACAACCTGAGCATTAGCATCTTTCTTCAAAGTAATAGTAATTTTAACACCATTTTTTAAATCAGTATGATAGTCAGAAATTCCATCAATAATTTTATTATGAACAAGTTCTGCAACTCTATTCTTAAGTTCCATTGTATTAACACCGTAAGGAACCTCAGTAATAACAATATTTTGATGATTACCTTCATCTTCAATCGTCGCCCTACTTCTAATCGTTATTGTACCTCTTCCAGTATCATAAGCTTTTTTAATACCAGAATTACCAAGAATCACACCACCAGTAGGAAAATCTGGTCCTTTAATATGCTGCATTAATCCTAAAGTATCAATATCAGGATTATCAATATAGGCAACACAGCCATCAATTACTTCACCCAAGTTATGTGGAGGAATATTTGTTGCCATACCAACAGCAATACCCATTGTACCATTAACAAGTACATTAGGAAATCTACTAGGAAGTACCGAAGGTTCTTTTCTCGTAGCATCAAAGTTATCATCCATATCAACAGTATCTTTATTAATATCACGAAGTAATTCTAATGATAATTTGGATAACCTCGACTCCGTATAACGCATAGCAGCGGCTCCATCACCCTCAATATTACCAAAGTTACCATGACCATCAATAAGCATACATCTTTGACTAAAATCTTGGGCCATACGAACCATTGCTTCATATATTGAACTATCACCATGAGGATGGTAATTACCCATAACCTCTCCGACTGTTTTAGCGCTCTTTCTGTGAGGTTTATCAGGAGTATAACCACTTTCATACATCGACCATAAAATACGTCTATGAACAGGCTTTAAACCGTCTCTAAGGTCAGGTAAAGCTCTCGATTTAATAACACTAACTGAATATTCTAGAAAAGAAGTTTTAACTTCATCAACAATATTATTCTCAGCAAGACTATCTCTTTCATGAAAATAACCATTAAAATCACTTGAAACATTAACTTTTTCTAGTTCTTCATCATATACATCATTTTTATTTTCTTCTTCCATCCCAAATTACCTCCTTATACATCTAAATTCTGTACATAAACAGCATTTTCTTCAATAAACTTTCTTCTAGGTTCAACTTCATCACCCATAAGTTTCTCAAAGATAGCATCAGCAGCTACACAGTCATCAACAGTTATCTTTCTTAAAACTCTCTTATTAATATCCATAGTAGTTTCATTTAATTCTTCAGCATCCATTTCTCCTAAACCTTTCATACGAGCAATATCAACCTTAGTATTAGGGTTTAATGTAGCTAAATATTTATCTCTTTCTTCTTCATTTAAAACATATTTAATTGTTTTACCATGTTTTATACAAAATAGTGGTGGTTGAGCAGCATATACATGACCTGCTTCCACAATAGGCTTAAAGAATCTATAGAATAAAGTAAGCAAAAGAACTCTAATATGAGAGCCATCAACATCGGCATCAGTCATAATAATAATCTTATCATATCTAAGTTTAGATAAATCAAATTCTTCTCCTATACCAGTTCCAAAAGCCGTAATAATTGTTCTAATTTCTTCATTAGATAATGCTCTATCAAGTCTAGCTTTTTCAACATTAAGAATCTTACCTCTAAGTGGAAGAATAGCTTGCGTCATTGAGTCTCTACCTTTTTTAGCAGAACCACCTGCACTATCTCCCTCGACTATAAATATCTCAGATACTTTAGGATCCTTACTCTTACAATCAGATAACTTACCAAAGAAATTAGTCGTAGCCATTTCACTTTTTCTTGTTATTTCTCTAGCCTTTCTCGCAGCATTTCTTGCCCTACAAGCAAGCATTGCCTTATTAACAATAAGTTTAGCATCCTCAGGATTTTCCATTAAAAATCTTTCAAAACCTTGAGAAAATACGCTATCAGCAAGTTTTCTTACTTCCGAGTTACCAAGTCTACCTTTAGTTTGACCTTCAAACTGTGGATTAGGATGCTTACATGAAATAATCATTGTTAATCCTTCTTTAACATCATCACCAGTTAAAGATTCATCTTTTTCCTTAAGCATACCAGTTTTCCTAGCATAACTATTAATAACCCTCGTTAAAGCTCTTCTTACACCTTCTTCATGAGTACCACCATCATGAGTATTAATATTATTAACAAAGGAATAAATATTCTCATTATAGCTAGTATTATATTGCATAGCAACTTCAAATTGTACACCATCTTCTTCACCCTCAAGATGAATTATATCTTCATGAATAGGAGTCTTCTCTTGGTTAATAAATTTAACATACTCACTAATACCACCTTCGTATAAAAAGGTCTCACCAGTAGTATCTTCTTCATCTCTATCATCTCTAATAGTAATAGATAGTCCCTTATTTAAGAAAGCAAGTTCTCTTATTCTAACCATTAAAGTATTATAATCATAAACATCAGTATCAAATATTTCAGGATCAGGTTTAAATGTAACAACAGTACCTGTTCTCTTTTCATCACATTTATCTATCACATGTAATGGTTCTACTGTATGTCCACCATTTTCAAACCTAATAAAATTGACTTCGCCATTTTTATATACTTTAACTTCAACCCATTTACTTAAAGCATTAACAACAGAAGCACCAACACCATGTAGTCCTCCAGATACCTTGTATCCTCCACCACCAAATTTACCACCTGCATGTAAAACTGTATAAACAGTTTCAACTGTAGATAAACCAGTCTTAGGATGCACCGCAGTAGGTATACCTCTACCATCATCCTTAACAGTAATTGAATTATCTTTATTAATTATAACCTCAATATTTTTACAATAACCCGCTAGTGATTCGTCAATAGCATTATCAACAATTTCCCATACTAAATGATGTAATCCTTTAACATCAGTAGTACCAATATACATACCTGGTCTTTTTCTAACGGCTTCAAGTCCTTCAAGTACTTGAATATCCGACGCATCATAATGTTCATTATTATTTTCCATTTACTTCACCATCCTCATTATTTTTTTGTATAGAAATAATATTTCCATCATCTATTTCATAAACATTAGCTTTCTTTCTGATATCTTCCGTGATATTTTCCATATCAGTAGTAGTAATAACAGTCTGCACATTATTACTTAAAGTACTAAGTAAATTATTTCTCTTCTCAATATCTAATTCACTAAATATATCATCAAGTAAAAGTATTGGACTATCACCAGTCTTATCATTAAATAATTTAACTTCCGATAGTTTTAAAGCAAGCACCGCACTTCTCATTTGTCCTTGACTACCATATAAAGATAAATTTTTATCATCTAATTTAAAATAAAAATCATCTCTATTAGGACCAATAAGAGTCATCTTATAAATTAATTCCTTATTTAAATTACTAATAAGTTTTTCTTTAAATACACTTTTATCTTCATCAATATTCGTATGATATTTAAGTATTAATCCATCCATACCAGTAATATACTTAAACATATCACTTAAATACTCATTAATATCATCAACATATCTCTTTCGATAATTAGATATCTCTATCGATAAATCTACGTATTTATCATTTAAAATATCTAAATAATCTAGATCACTCTTTTTATTAATATTCATAACCTTTAAAAACTCATTTCTTTGTTTTAAAAGAATATTATATTCACTTAAATATTTTAAATAATTCTTATTAATTTGACTAATCTCTATATTAAAATACTTTCTCCTAGAATTAGGGCTTTCTTTAAATATCCTAATATTATCAGTACTAAAAATAATAACATTAACAATAGAAATATAATCACTAAGTTTCTTTATCTCTTTACCATTAACTTTAACAACTTTTCCCTTATCACTAAAAATAATTTCTAATTTATTATTTCTACTTAAATTATTAGTAATTTCACCACTAATTTTAGCAAATTTATTATTAAATTTAATGAGTCCTTTATCATTAATCGATAAAAAAGACTTAGTAACAGCAAGTACATAAATTGATTCCAGTAAATTAGTTTTACCTTGAGCATTATTTCCTATAATAATATTTAAATTTTGCCCCAAATCAATTTCAAAATTATCATAATTACGATAATTTTGAAGCTTAATTTTTTTTATTTGCATTTTAAAGTCATTTTTTTGCCCATATCATCACCTTTTTCAAGTTTATGTACTCCTATACATATAATTATACCATATTACCCTAAAAAAATAAAGGAAAAAGTATCATTTTTTTCATCTTTTTCCCTTATAAAATAAGCCTTTAGTAAACTTTTTTAAACTTCATATTATTAATAAATTTTTCTATCTTAATACACTTTGTAATTTGACTATCAATAGTACTATATGGAGCACTAATATTAAGTACTTTTCCACCCTTAAAAAATATCTTAGTATAATCATTCTCACTAATATATCTTTCAACATTATTATATGCTATCCATATACATTCCTTAGATTTAGGACTAGTTGTTGGAAAGAAAATAATCATATCATACTCTGATAGTACAATAGGAGTCTTTATATAATAATTAAAATTATCAATAATAAATTGTCTTTGAATCTTATAAGAATGACCATAAAAACTACAACTCTTCTTTAGAAATTTAAAACAATCCATTTTAATATTAACTCTATCTTTCTTTTCAATGACCATAATACTTTCTTCATCCTCAACATCTTGTGTAAAACATAGAACATTATCATTCAAAACATAATTCTTCATATCTTATCTAATACCCCCTTTCTTGGTTAAGTATTAAATCATAAAACATTGTCAAAATATGTCGATTTATGTCGAAGACAATAAAAAAAGAAGATTTTTATTAACAAAATCCTCTTAAATTCGTATATTTTATATACATGATTGAATACATTCTTTTTAATAAATTTTTTTCGAACAAACTATGATGTCTTAATCGGTAACACAAGTTGAATAAGACTACTATCATCACTATTCTTAATTATAATAGGAGAACTATCATTATTCATACATATTGTAATTTTATCTCTATTAAAACTCTTAATAGCATCAAGCATAAATTTAGAGCTAAATGAAATACTAATTTCTTTATCATAATCAATTGCCATTTTTTCTTCTACCTTACCTATTTCTGGAGAGTTAGAAGATATCATAAGTTCTTTCTTAGATAAAGATAACTTAATCGTATTCTTTTCTCTATCAGAAGTAAGAAGTGATGCCCTATCTATCATATTAAATAAATCAGCAAAAGCACATTCAAACTCAATATTAAATTCATTTGGTATTACATTTGAACTAGCAGGATAAGTACCACTTAAAAGTCGCGTTAAGAATACTGTATTCTTATATTTAAATAACACTTTATTACTAAATAAATGCATTTCAATATTCTCATTTTCATCATCTAACATCTTTATAAGTTCAAGTAAATTCTTACCAGGAATAACCATATTAGCATCATTTTCTAAATTATGATCAATTTCTACTACCTTTCTAGCAAGTCTATAAGAGTCAGTAGCAAGTACTTCTAATGTATTAGCACTAAATTTAAAATTAATACCAGTTAGTAGTGGTCTAGTCTCACTTTGTGATATAGCAAATGCTGTTTGATTTATTATTTCTCTAAATACACCTACTTTAATCATAATAGGCTCTTTCGTCTCATCTAAATCTAAATTAGGAAATTCATTAGGATTAATACCATTTAAATTAAATTCCGTATTATCTGTACTAACAATTAATTTATAACCATCTATTACTTCTAATGTAATATCTACATCAGGTAACTTTCTAACTATTTCAACAATATATTTACCCCCTATTACTATACTACCTACTTCATCTAAACTTGTAAGTTTATCTTTTGGTATATATGTCCTAATTGACACATCTGTATCACTAGCATACATATATAATCCATCTTCTTTTAAATCAAATTTTATACCAGTAAGTATTGGTATCAAGTTTCTTGTGGATATTGCTTTTGACGTATTTGTCAAACTTTCTAATAATATTTCTTTCTTTACAACAAATTTCATTTTATCTTCTTCCTTCCTTCTTTTATTTATTTATTATTATTATACTGTGGATATTGTGTAAAACTTTATTTCTTTCTTTATTTTTAAGGGTTTTATTTGTCAACAACACCTGTGGATATTTACATTTTTATCCACTATATCCTGTTTTTTAATTCATTTATTACTGTTTGTAGTTGACTATTTACCTTTAAATCTCTTTGTATTCTTTGATATGCACTAATTATTGTGGAATGATCTCTTCCTCCAAAATAAGTTCCCATCTTTGGAAATGATTCATTTGTCATTTTTCTACACAAATATATAGCTATCTGCCTTGGATAATTGACATCTTTACTTCTTTTCTTTCCTTTTAAATCTTCTATATCAATTTTAAAGTACTCACAAACTATCCTCTGTATCCTGTGGACATCATTCTTAAAGACACTTTTTTCACTTACCTTATCTTTAAGAGCCTCAACAGCTATTTCTAAGGTAACAATACCTCTATTCATCATAAGAGCATAAGCAAATACCCTTGTTATTGCTCCTTCTAATTGTCTAACATCAGAATCATTAATATTAGCAATATATTCAATTACTTCTATTGGTATATCTTCCGCAGCCTCTTGATGAGATATTTTCTTCTTTATTATATTAACCCTCAGTTCAAAATCAGGAGGTGTAATATTAGCGGTTAATCCCCAATTAAATCTTGTTCTAAGTCTATCCTCAAGCATCTTTAAGTCATCAACAGATCTGTCGGAAGCTATAATTATCTGTTTATTAGAATCATGTAGTTGATTAAAAGTGTGGAAAAATTCTTCTTGTCCTTTAGTAGCAGATCCTAAAAACTGTATATCATCAATTATTAATACATCAATATTTCGGTATTTACTCTTGAATAAATCAATCTTTTCATAATTATTCTTATCATTATTTCTAACAGCATATATATAATCATTTACAAATTGTTCACTAGATACATATAATACTTTTTTATTAGAATTTTCTATAATATAATTACCAATAGCATGCATTAAATGCGTTTTACCTAGTCCACTATTACCATATAAGAATAATGGATTATAAGCTTTACCAGGTTTTTCTGCTACTGCTCTTGCCGCTGTAAAAGCAAATCTATTAGAGTCTCCTACCATAAAATTATCAAATGTATAATCTTCCTTTAAATTAGCAGAAGCACTACTTTGATATGGAACACCAACAGTTTCTGTGGATAACTCAGTAACTTCTACTATTCTTTGTACTGGTTCTAATTCACTTTCTAATTTAAAGACAAACGTAAAATTAGTACCAGCAATAGAATTAAATACTTCTTCAATATCATCTAAATAATTCTCTTCTAAATGTTTTTTATGAAGTATCATAGGAACAACAATAGTAGCAACTCCACCATCCATACTGTGAAGTTTAGTATCCTTAAACCAAGTATCATAAGATAAAGGGGATATGCGATCTTTAATTTTTTCAAGAAAACTATTCCATAGTGCTTCTGTATTCATAAGCAAAACCTCCCTACCTCAAGATTTCATTATAATTATTATAACTCAAAAATTAATTTTGTCTAGCCCTATTTTTTCTATAAACAGCTAAAATAACAACTTATAAACATCTTATCAACAATATAATACCATATAAAATATGACTTTAACAGACTTTTCAACAAATTTCGACATTTTTCTTTATAAACATGTGTAAATTTACTTTTCCACAGGCCTGTTGATAATGTTGATAAATGTCTATAATCTTTGTTTATAAGTAATTAAAGTGTATACTTATCCACAAAATTGTTGATTTGTTATGTTTATAATCGCTTCGCTAACGGATTAACTGTTGTTAATCCGCAGAACACTTCTATTAGAATAATCTATTATTCAGAGAGAATTCTAAATAAATGAAAAAAGATTGCATTATTACTATATATAGTATATAATAATTAACCAAGGAGGAGTTTAATATGAAGAAAATAATTACAATAAGAAGCCGTTATTCTGTAGATAATATAGAACAGACATTTGAAATAGATATAAATAATAGTTCATGTATTAAAATTGATGATAAAACGGATTATAAAATAACCTTAACAAAAGAAGATAAAAAGATTGAACTAATAGGAGTTCGTTTAAAAAAATATGAGGATGCATTACATGGAACAAAATTCTTTTTAAGTAACAATAAATATGAGATTAGTTTATGGATAGAATATATGGATGCAGGAGATCGTTGGGATTGTAATATATATACAGTAAGAGATAATATTGGAGGAAAATACTATCAATTATCAGCGGAGCGAAATGAACACGCTTACTGTCCACACATTTATAGCATGAGATACAATAAAAATAAACGTGAATATGAATATTATACTAAAGGAAGTTGTGAATTTGACTATAATCCAATAGGAAAAAAATATTACGATGCTGCTATTATACAACTTCCTGAAATATATAGATTAATTGATTATATATACAGTGAATTAGAAAAAGAAGCTCCTGGTATAACAAATTTCTTATTAAAAGATGATGGGTTCAATTGGTTAAATTATTTAAGAACACTGGAAGTTCCAGAAAAAGTAAAGAATTATATTGAAGAAGAAAATAAAAAAGTATTTAATGATAATAATTTACTTAATGAACTTGTACCAACAACTCATAATATGAAAGCAAGAATTAGATAATAATTAGTATATCTACACATACTAACTAAAAAAAATAACAATTTGACATACAACCATTTTTATGATATAGTATTAACCAGTTCAAGGGGGGTGAATTAAATGAATATAGTAGAAGAAGGCCTTTGTTTAATAAGAGAATTTGATGACAAAACGGATGAATTATTAAAATACGAAGAGCAAGAAAAGCAAAAAGTCAATGAACTATTTGCCAAAGCATATATTGAACTTATTAAAAAGGCTTGTTCTGAAGCTAAACGCTTTTATGAAATATATAATATAACTATTGAAAAAATAAAAATTGCTGAATATATAAATAAAGATAATATGACAACAATTGATTGTATAATAGCCAAAGGAAGTCTACAAATATGTATTAATTTTAAAAATTCTTCTCAAGGTAAGTTTAGTGGAAAAGAATATCAAAAATATTATAGTACAGAAAAAATAAATGAATTGCTAAACGATGTAGGTATAGATGTAATTTCAGAAGGAACATGTATTACGATAACTTTTGATAGAGAAAGAGTAAAAGTTAATAAATCAAGTGAATCAGAACAAAGAGTTCAAGAACCAAGTGGTTCAGCAAGAACTTTACAAAATAGAAATATTAATTGATTTCTATTTTTCTTTTATCCAGAATAAACACTAGATACAAGATACTTCTAAATAAAGGTATGTAAGAAATACGAAGTATTTCGAGTAGCGATAGCGTTTATCCAAAACAAAAATGTAACCAAATAGGTTACATTTAATATTAATTATTTTTCCATTGTACCATCCATTTATCAAATATTTGAGCATTAGAACTAGTCGGAGCAGGATCAGGTAACTGCATTTTAACAATCATCGGTATCTTCATCATCTTACCAAAAGCTACGCATGTACCAGATTGAAGTGATTTCTGTTTTTCAATAACATCTGTGCTAACATTAGGAACCATCTTCTCAATATACTCTAAGTCACTAGGATGATTAATCTTAAATATAATAAAATTACTACACTGTGATATAACATTCTCAGAAAGTTCCGTAGGTCTTTGTGTAATAAGATCAAGTACTACTCCAAACTTTCTGCCTTCTTTAGCAATTCTTTCAAATATATTATATCCTAAGATATTTGCGTCTCCATCTTTTTGAACATATCTATGAGCTTCTTCTAACATAATATGAATAGGCATAGAACCCCTATTAGGTAAACTTTTCATAAACATAAATAAAAGTCTACTATAAACTTTAACTAAAGCTTTACAAAATCTATCATCAATACCTTCAAGTACAAAGTTAATAATTTGTGCTCTTTTATTAGTACCAACAAGTATTAAACTAGATATATATTCATTAATAGACATAAACTGTTCAACTTCAAAGAACTTTCTAAGAGAACTATTAGCAATAGTATGAAGTTTAACTTTTAAAGCTGTAGCTTCACTATAAGATTTCTCATTAAGAAGAAGTCCCTCACTAATTAAAGTAAAGTTAAGGGCTACTTCCAAATCATCAATTGTAAAATAAGTAGGAACATATTCTTCATTCCAATGAACATCTTGTAAAACAAATTTCTTAATATAATCAGTAATTAATATTCTTTCAACAAACTGTCCAGTACTATCAATATCAAAACACTTTCTAAATTCTCTCGTATAACCAATACCTTCTACTTCAACATCAAGATTAAGTTCTTTCGTATAACAAGTAGTAAGAATAGAAAATATTTGATCCCTAATTCTCGCAGATACCTGATTAGAATACATTACAGATACAATAGCACTAGCTATCAAATGATTCTTATATTTATTAGACTCTTCATCATTTCTAGCAAATAAAGAAACATAACTAAGCATCTTCTCAATAATCATAATCTGTGAGTATTCCGTAGCATCTAATATATTAGCATAATCATCTACTGATAAAAGCCATAAAGGCAATTTCAAAAGATTATCAGTATTATCCATATTACTCGTATATAACTTATAATTAAAATTATAATTAAAATTACTAATACTCCTAAAAGCATTATCATATTCATCTGTATTATTAAAGATAAAAATAACACTATTAAAAGGAATAAAATTTTGCATACTAAATAAATTTTGTACTATTCTAGCAACACCATAAGTTTTACCACTACCAGTATTACCAAATATCGCAGTATGATTACTCCACATATCATTAATATTAACTTTAATAGGACTATTATTATATAAAGGAGAAAGACCAAGTATCATTGATGCAGGATCATTATAATTAGTAAGTTCCGCTAGTTCTTCATTATTAATAATTCTAATTCTAGCTTTCGTACTAGGTTTTCTAATAATACCATCATAATATTTATTATCATGAAATTCCCCTAAGAAATTAATCTTAACCTCATTATTAGAAATTTCTTCAATTTCACCTAATATCTTCTTATTATCTTCTTCGAAAACAACATTCAAATTAAGTAAATCATCATTAATAACACTATCTATTTTACATATAGCATAGTTCTTACTAATAGCGGTTATCTCTCTAAACATAACAACCCTTCTCCTATTCTAACTAAATTATAGCAGAAATAAAAAAAAAATACTACAAAAAGTAGCATTTTATTCAAATATTTTTTCTTCTCTATACTTCTTAATAAAATCATAAGTAATAATATTATTTGATACATTTATCATTTTACTAGCAATATCTTGATTTTCTGTTAAATATTCAATACTAACTGAAGAATTAATATCAAGTTGTCTATATTCCTCTGAAGAAACATCATAATAAACCTTATCAGTAATAAAACTACCATTAGGAAAGACTACAACATTATCATTAATACTAAATATATCATGACCAAGAGCAAATTCATTCTTAACCCCAAACATATTACCTAAAGTAGGCATAACATCAATCATTCCCATTACTTTAGAAATTTCTTCATTATATTCACTACCAGCCATATCTTTAGTCCAAATAATGAAAGGTACTTTTCTATTAATCTCATAATTAAAGTCATCTACAACATCAATATTCTTATCAGGATTTATAGAAACATCGTCTATATATTCACTATAATATAACTTTTCAAACTCACTCTTTTTAATCTTACTATCATGATCTCCATAAATAACAATAACTGTATCATCAAGTACTCCATTTTCATCTAATTCATTAATAAACTTCCCAATAGCACTATCAGCATAATTAACACATTTAAGATAATTACCAATTTTTGTCCCCTCTAAATAAGGAATATTTTCTGTTTCTCCTTTAATATCTACTAAATAATCATCATAATATTCAGTATCCACTAAAGAAGTAAAAGGAGTATGATTAGTAAGCATAATTAAAGTACCATAAAAATTACCATTATTATCTTTAATATCTTTAATAATATCTGAAGATTGTCTAAAGAAAGATTTATCTGATAATCCAAGTCCTAATACTTCATCAATATCATAATCATCTTTATAAGAATAAAACTTATCATAACCAAGATAATTATAAGCATTTCTTCTATTCCATGCACTAGCTACATTAGCATGCATACTAAAAGTATAATAACCATTATTTCTTAGTAAATTAGTAATTGTTTCATATTCTCTATTAAAATAGTTAACAAATACCGTACCGGAAGAAACAGGAAGTAGAGAAGTAAGTAAAGTAAACTCTGAGTCACTACTATTACCAATACTTTCCTCAGTATAAAAGTTAGAAAAATAAATACCTTCACTAGCAAGTCTATTCATATTCGGAGTAAGTTCTACGTCATTAAATTTAAGATTCATTGTAAAACCTTGAAAACTTTCAGCATGAATAACTAACACATTTTTACCTTGAAATAAATTAGTATATTTATTATTATGTTCTTCATTATTTTTATCTTTAAAATACTCCAAAAATTCATCATAAGCTTCACTAGAATTAGATAAAGTACTCATATTTGTCCTAATCGTAGCAACTAAATCACTAACCTGATAAGTATAAACACCAAATTCCATAACTGTAAATCTACGATCCCATTGTTTAGCCAGCCTACTATAATCTTTACTAGTAAGCGTAGATATAAATATCAATCCAAAAAACAAGCACAAGCACGCTGTAACAAGAATTCTAACTCTACCTACTTCAATCTCTTTAACTTTATCATAATATTTTTTTCTCTTTAATTTATTATGAACAATAATTAAAATAATTATTTCCCATATAAATATAAAATCCTTTAGTTCTAAAATATTAGTAACAGCATCAGTATAACCATTAAGTTGTGATGATGTTTTTAATAATGAAAAAGAAATAAATGATATATAATTACTATAATATACACAGTTTACTATACATATAATAGTAAGTATAGTTGACCATGTAATATAATACTTAAATTGATGTTTAGGTTTTATCAAATAACAAAAAGATATAATAACAAGTAAAATAACTAAATCACCAAGTATCGGTTTAATATTAAAATAATTCTTAACCGTCAAATACCTAAGTATAATTCCATTAATAATATTCGTAATTAAAAAGGTAATCGTAAGAATATTAGTCTTTAAATAAACCTTAACTTCCTTTTTTATTTTTTTATAATCAATTTTCTTTATATAATTTTTAACTTTCTTTAACCCTTTTTTCACTTCTTCTTAACACCTCAAATTTCAAGAGTATTATATCATTAAATATCAAAAATATCAAATCTAAATATTTACCTATTAATTTTATCATTCCATAATTAATAAAATTAATTATGGAAAACCAATTAATAATAACTTTCTTCAAGTAGAAAAAAAACATATTACTTATTTCAAATCATATACTATCTCTTTATCCTAATATAGTTCTTCTTTTTAAGATATTCAAAATAATCTTCATAATTAAAAAAATCATTTTCATTACTAATATCCATTCTAAATCCCATGCTCTTATATATTTGAATAAAAGAATCATATACGTGACATTTTTTTCCCATATTTGAAATTTCACTTATCAAGATATTTTGGCTTTGATTAATAAATTTAAAAGAATTAACAATTAAATCATGATATAAACCTTTATTTCTAAAATACATATTAGTCTCCACTGTCGATAAATATGTAATAAAATCAACCTGATTAGAAAATATTTTGTAATCATCACAATAAACTAAAGCAGAAATAATAGTCTTTTTATTAATATTATTATTAACTATTCCTAAAATATATTTCATACCAGGCATATTATCAAATTGTAAATAATGCATACCTCTAGGAGCAGTCCAACTAAAACTAGCATCATCAGAAATAATAATATTACCAGAAGAAATATCGTATCCATTATTAAAATAAAAATCCTTTAATTCAGAGCCTAAAATATTAATATATTTAATATTATTAATATCAATTCCTTCAATATATTCTTTATACCATTTATCATACATAATTAACACCTTGCAATTAATATATAATAAAATAATCAAAAAAACAAGTGCAATTTATTATTATTTATGTTATTATATAGCCGGAGGAAATATGAAGATAATAGGAATAATTGCCGAATATAATCCATTTCATAATGGACATCTATATCAAATAAATAAAATAAAAGAAAAGTATCCAGATAGTATCTTAATAGGAGTAGTATCATCTTCTTTTACTCAAAGAGGAGATATATCTATCTTAAACAAATGGGATAAAGCAAAATTATCACTAGCTAATGGATTAGACTTAGTAATAGAACTACCATTTGTCTATGCTACTCAGTCTTCAGATATTTTTGCTAAAGGATCCCTAGATATACTTAATAAACTAAAAATAGATACCCTAGTATTTGGTACAGAATCAGATAATATTAATAAACTAAAAGAGCTAGCAGATATCCAAATAAATAATAAAGAATATAATATCAAAGTAAAAGAATATCTAGATAATGGATTAAATTATCCAACAGCCTTAAATAAAGCTTTAATAGAATTATCTAGTAGCAAAGTAGATACTCCTAACGACTTATTAGCCTTATCATATATAAAAGAAATAAAAAGAAATAATTATAATATTGAAGTAATAAATATCAAAAGAACTACCACATATCATGGTAAAGATATTAAAGATAATATAACATCAGCATCTAATATTAGAAAACTATATATAGAAGGAAAAGATATATCTAACTTAATACCATATAATCAAGATATACTATATAAAATAAATATGAATAAATATTTCAATTACCTAAAATATAAAATAGTAACAGAAGAATCAAATATAAACAAATATCAAACAGTCGATGAAGGAATAGAAAATAGAATAATAAAAGAAATTAATAATTCAAATACTTACGAAGAACTAATTCAAAATATCAAAACAAAAAGATATACATATAACAAAATATCTAGAATGCTTCTTCATATACTAACAAATTTTACTAAAGAGGAAGCAAAGAATATTCAAATAGATTATATAAGATTATTAGGATTTTCTCCTAATGGAAAAAAATACTTAAACAAAATAAAAAAAGATATAAAAGTGCCAATTATTACTAGATATAAAAAAGAAATATCTAAATTATTAGATATTGAACTAAGAATAACAAAAGTATATGACATAGTAACAAATAATAATGAGATAGATAAAGAATATAATAGCATTCCAATAATAAAGGACTAGAAAACTAGTCCTTTAATTATATAATTATACCAACAAGAAATGACATAATAACCGCAAATAAATTCCAGATAGCATGCATCATAATATTATTTGCAAGGTTATCAGTTTTAGAATAAATATAAGCAAGCCATCCACCTAAAGTAGCATAAGGAAGTGTTGTAAAAATAATTTCAAGTAAAGTTCCTTCACCAGTAGCGTGCATAAATCCAAATATAAAAGCTGATAATAATACAAATACTATATTATTATTAATATATCTTCTGATAGTTTCTCTAAATACAGTTTCTTCTACAATCGGAGCCCATAGTACTGCTAGAACGAACATAATTATTTTAGACAAAGATTCAACTGCCTCTTGGTTAGCAGAAGTAGCATTCTTAGTAATTATTATACATAAAAAGTTAACAATAATAAAACTAACAATCATTAATCCATATTTAGGTAAATCATATTCGATGTAATCATTAAAATTTTTAATAAGATTCTTAAAATCAGTAATAAGCTTATCACCAAATAATATAAATATTAAAATAAACATAATAGCATAGAAACTAATAACAATAAGTATTGATATTAGTTTATTGTTATCAGGAATATAATCACTCCATATAAATTGTGAAAAATATACCAAGAAAATAATTGCTGCATTAATAAGTTCTCTCTTATGATATTTTTTAGTTTTAACTTCAGGTATCCTTTTCTTTTTTTCTCCAACTATTTGCCTTTCTTCTTTTTTAATTGATAATAAGATAATAAGGTTAGCAATAGCAAGAATCATTGCCACAGTACTACTACTAAGAATAATACAAAGAACTGATAAAAATATAAGTAATCCTCTTTTTTTAACAATCTTACCAGCAAAAGCTAATATTAATATAATAGCATTAACTATGATACAAATAATAGCAGGAGCTATAACATAATAGATACCAGAATTATTCATCATATTAATAACCCTATCTTGAAATTCAATAGGGAAGGCAGCATATACCTCTTTAACAGTAGCCATAGTTTTCTCTAAAACTTCATTAGAATTAGCAATCAAATTAGCAGAAGCAAGCATTTGTAGTATAGCAGAAATAATAAAATAAATTTTTTTCTTCACTTTTTAACTCCTCTCTATCATAATATTAGCATAAAACAAAATTAATGTAAATAAAAACTTAAACAGTAAAATGTTTAAGTAAAATATTCTTCATACAATCATTATCAATATAATTAATAATCCTTTTTTTCTCATCATTATCTTGTTCCTTAAGTAAGGCTCCAAGTAAATCAAGTTTATTTTTCGTACCCTTATTTCTATACTTTTCGTAGCAGCAATTAACGTTAATATAATAAACATCTTTCATATCATTATCAATATCATCATTAGTAAATATATAAGCTTTAAAACAATTAGAGTTACTATTATCATAAATATTAATAACAATATTATCACTAACAATCTTATATTGCATATAAACATATTCTCCCTCTCTAAGATGATAATTAAATATCTCATTAATAAAGTTATTAAGTAGATCTTTATTCATAAGTTCAATTAAAGAAAGTCTAAGCATTTCATCATTCATAGTTATCACCACTTTAAACTTATCATATATCATAAATAAAAGTCAATAAAAATAACAAAATGTAACCAAATAGGTTACATTTAACTATATTATTTCTGACATTTAGGACAATAATAAGTTCCCCTTCCTCCAACTCTGATTTTTAAAATATCACTATGACATTTAGGACATTTACCTTTATCCTTACCATGAACTAATAATTCTTCTTGAAATAAGCCATGTACTCCATCCACTGAACTATAACTCCTAATCGTGGTACCGCCCTTTTTAATAGCTTCTTCAAGCACTTCTTTCGTATATTTAATAATATTAAAAGCTTCCTTTTTAGTAATTTCATTACCTTTTTTTAAAGGATTAATTTTACATAAAAATAATATTTCATCTGCATAAATATTACCAATACCCACTATTATACTTTGATCAAGTAAAACACTCTTAATAGGTAGAGTTTTATTTTTATATTTATCTAATAAATAATCACTCGTAAGATTATCATCCCATGGTTCTAATCCTAATTCTTTTAAAGGACCAACTTTATCAATATCGTCTTTTCTAATAAGATACATCTTACCAAATTTTCTTGTATCCATGTATCTTAATTCTTCACCATCATCTAATTCAAAAATAACATGTTCATGCTTAAGAATTTCATCATTCCTAGTTTTAAAAAAATACTTACCTTCCATTCTTAAATGCGATAGCAAATAATAATCATCTAAATCGAATAATATAAATTTACCTCTTCTATGCATATCATTAATTCTTTGATTAGTAATCTCATTAATAAATTCTTCTACTTTAGGATAAGCAATAATATTATCATATATAATATTAACATTTCTTATTGTCCTACCAATAAGCCTTAATCTCAAAGACTCTTTAACAGTTTCTACTTCAGGTAATTCAGGCATAATAAATCCTTCCTTTCTATATAATTATTTCCCGGGAAATAATTTGGGAAATAATTTATGTCAAATACACCTACTATTCTATCAAAAAAAGAACTTAAAATAAAGTTCTTTCTTACATTTTATATTATTTTCATAATACTACTTAGTTACACTAAATTCTACTGATAATTCTTCTGTATAGTTATCAAAGTCAATACTATAAATTCCATCTCCATCATATAAAATATAAAAATATTTATAATATGAAGCCTCAGGTTTCAATTCTCCAGCAAAATCAACATCTTCATCAAAGAATGATGATACACTACTAAGTTCTGTTCCTTTAGAACCAAACAAAGAAAAGTAGAACGAGTTTAAAGATTTTTTTTCTGATGAAATATTTTTGACATTAACTCCTAATTTAATTACATCATTATTGTTATATTCAGAAAATTGATTATTGACAGTAACGAATGAATAATTATTATCAAATGTAATCTCTAAACCATCAAATTCTATAGTATCCCCTAATGTATATTTAGCTTCTTCTTTTTCAGTAGACCAATCCCAAATTGATTCAGCATTGTTATTATTTGCAGCATTATTTTTAGCTTCTTCGGCAATTGAAAAAACTGTAAGTCCCGAAATAGCAACGATAATTACCCCAATTATCATATTTATACAAGATATAATTATACCCGCAATACTTAAACCTTTGCCACTATTAGTTTCCTTAGATTTTTTTAATCCAATTATCGAAAATATCAAACCAAGTAGAGCAAAGAAAAAAGATAAAATAAAACCAGCTACAGCCATACCATTAGAATTTTTTGAAGAAGTATTATTACTGATACTATTAGTATTTTGCATTTTAAAACCACACTTTAAACAAATATCAGCATTTTCTTCTACTTCATTACCACAGTTAGGACAAAATTTAGCCATAACACACCTCCTTCCCGATAGAAGATAACAAAAGATAATAATAAAGAATAAACTTCATAATAAATTCTATTTTCTTACTCCTATTCTATAATAATTTTATAATATAAATAAATATATTTCAATAACTTTATTACAATTTTATAATTATATATGCCTAGTTCTCTTTCTATTGTAATTACCTTTATAGAACTCTTTATTTCGTTTAACATTTAAAAATAGCATTTTACTAAAACCAGTAGAATTATTAATTAATTCGTCTATTTCTTTTAAAGTCATTTCTTCAAAAAGCTTAGGATGCCCTGCTCTTTCCAATATATCATGCATTGATAAATTAGAATTACCAAAATCACCATTTCTATATCTTTCCATTATATTTTCAAATAATAACAATTTCTCCATTATATCAAAACCTCTCTATAATTATTTTTTGTAAACTAATCTATTTAGCCTCATACCAATTATTTCCCACTTCAATATCAACATCAAGTGGTACTGACAAACTATATACCTTTGTCATTGTATTATAAACAATATCTTTAACAATATCTAATTCATCATTATATACATTAAATATAAGTTCATCATGTACTTGCAATAGCATCTTACTTTTTAATTTTTTTTCATTAAAAATATCATATATTTCTACCATAGCTTTTTTTAATATATCCGCTGCACTACCTTGAACAGGAGTATTTAAAGCCATTCTCTCTCCCATACTTCTAATCATATGGTTAGAACTAGTTAGTTCACTAATAATTCTCTTTCTATTCATAATTGTTTTAACATATCCATTTTTAATTGCAGTTTCAATCTCTCTATTCATATAATCTTTAACTCCAGGATAAGTTTCAAAATATTTATTAATAAATTCTTTAGCTTCTTTAACAGAAATCCCTAAGTCTTCCGATAGACCATAACTACTGATACCATAGATAATTCCAAAGTTAACAGCCTTAGCTTGTCTACGCATATTTTTCGTAACTCCCTCTTCTGGTACATTAAATATATCCATCGCCGTCTTTGTATGAAAGTCAATATTATTATGGAAAGCATTTATTAAATCACTAACTCCCGATAAATGGGCAAACATTCTAAGTTCAATCTGTGAGTAATCTGCAGATAATATAATTGAATCTTCTTCTGGAATAAAAGCCTTTCTAATAAGTCTTCCATATTCACTTCTCGCAGGAATATTCTGTAAATTAGGTTCAATTGAAGATAATCTTCCTGTTCTAGTTAAAGTCTGTGTATAAATAGTATGAATCCTATTATCCCCTTTAACTTCATTAATAATACCTTCAATATAAGTACTATATAGTTTTGCTAATGCTCTATATTCAAGTATCTTATTAACTATCGGATAATCCGTAAGTTTCTTTAAGACATCAATATCTGTTGCATATCCGCTCTTATTCCTTTTAGACCCAGGTAGTTTTAATTTATCAAATAAGATTTCACCTAGCTGTTTAGGAGAATTAATATTAAATTCTTCTCCAGCATAATTAAAAATATCTTTAGATATAAGTTCTAATTTGATTTTAATTTCCTCTCCCATATCTATAAGTACATTTTTATCTACTTTAATACCAGTAATTTCCATATCCGCAAGTACTCTAGCTAAAGGTATTTCAATATCATTAAATAAATTAATATTGTCTTCCTTAATCATTTCTTCTTCAAATTTATTCTTTGTTTCATAAATAAATTTAGCCTTAAGAACACTTCTTTTAATATTTTCTTCATCACGTACTACTTCTTTTTTATCAAATATTGGAATATCATAATCTAACTCTTTAGCTAAATAACCAATATCATCTTTAACATCATAGTTAAGTAAATATGCACTTATCATTGTATCAAAACTAATATTATTAATCTTAATACCATACTTATTAAATACCACTAATAATTTCTTTAAATCATAAGTATACTTAATATATTCATTATCTAAAATACTAGTATTATCTTTAAGAAAACTATAAGGTATATAACAAGATAATTTACTATTATATAAACTAACCCCATTTAATACAACATCATGATAATTACCAACACTAGTATCCACGTATATAGATGTATCTTCATCAATAACTAAATAATTTATATTATCAATTACTTTAACGTCAATATTACTATTTTCCTTATTTTTAGGAGTACCTAATTTCTTAATCAAAGAATAAAATTCTAATTCCTCATAAATAATCATTAGTTCATCATTATTATCCCCAGTATATAATAAATCATCAAACTTAATATCAAGCGGAACATCTCTATATATTGTAACTAATTCTTTACTATAATAAGCATCTTCTTTACCAACTACTAACTTGCTATTAGTAGCTCCCCCAATATTATCAATATTTTCGTATATTCCATCTAATGATCCATATTCACAAAGTAACTTAATAGCACCTTTTTCTCCTATACCTTTAACACCGGGTATATTGTCTGAAGCATCTCCCATTAAAGATTTTAAATCAATCATCTTAATCGGTTCAAAACCATAAGTATCAATAAAGGTCTTTTTATCCATCATAATATAATCTTTAGTTTTAAGTAACTTAACCGTAGTTTCATCACTAATAAGTTGTAATAAATCTTTATCACTACTTACTATTAAAGCTTCATATTTATCGTCATTTTCACAGTATTTAGAAATAGTACCAATAATATCATCAGCTTCATAGCCTTCTTTTTCTAAATACTTAATTCCCATAGCGGTAAGTATTTTTTTAGCTACAGGAAACTGCATCTTCAAATCATCAGGAGTCTCTCTTCTACCACCTTTATATTCTTTATACTTTTCATGTCTAAAAGTCTTACCAATATCAAAAGCAACCATCATATACTTAGGATTTTCTTCAGATATAATTTTATTAATCATATTAACAAAACCATATAATCCATTCGTAGGAAATCCTTTACTATTTCTCATAATAGTCCCAGTATAAGCTGTAGCATAATAACTTCTAAATAACAAATTATTACCATCTACTAGTATAACTTTTTCCATAATTATCACCAATTCTTTCTTCTTTATTATATCAAAAAAAAGCCTAAAAATATAGGCTTTTAATAAATAAATTATTTATGAAATTTTGTTTTATTTTCATAGGCTATAATGGTCCTATCTACTACTTCTTCTGGAATACTAAGTGTCTCGGCAATATATGGTGATTCATAACCATCCTCAAGCATTTCAATAATTTTTTTCTCGACGTCGGAAAAGTAAGAACCCTCAACATTATAATTGCCCCAAGTAGAGTAATTTCTACCAGTTAATCCTGTTCCAGGAACATATTCTTTATTACCTCCAATACCCTCATAAGCTTTATCTGTAATAGATTTAAGTAATTCTTTAGTTTCTTCTGCTTTACTCATTAAATCACGCTCCTAATTTAAGTATATAACAGAAAGTTATTATTATCAATAGAAAAAAATAAATTTGACAATTATTAAAAAAAACTATCTTCTTAGCTTTAATACTTTAATATTAGTTTCTTCATTAATGTTATATTCAGTGACTGATAATATTTCATCATTATTTTCCAAGATGCAACTATCTGAATTACGAAGAGAACTTCCAGGATTAGGAAGTAGAGAATCAGAAGAATACTTTGTTTTTTCTTTTATCGCAGATAATTCACTTTGCAATTTTGAAATATTGTCTTTTAACTCAGGGATAATCTTACTATATTTCTTTTTTGTTATATATCTTCCTATTATTGTGCCATCTGATATAATAGAAATTCCCTTGAAAATAATTCCTGCTAAAGGCATTAACACAGGTAGAGAAACTTTAGGTGTTCCAATATATAGCGCTATTTCAACTACGATTAATAAAATGTCACTAAAAATACCCCAAATAGTTTTACTTTTATTCTCCTTTAAACATTTATTTGCCTCATCTAATTTTAACTCTGTTTCTTCTAGTTCATTTTCTTTACTAAAAATAAATTACTAATTATGGATTATTCCACTAGAAGGTTTCCGCGAATTAACATGTTAATTCGTTAGCGAAGCGGTTAAAAAAAAGAATAATAAATACTTTACATAACTATACAAAAAATATTTCCCAAAAGTATTTTATTTCCCGGGAAATATTTTTTTATTAAAATAAACTAAGTTGACTAGTCTCTGGCATACCATCAAATATACCCATAACTCTCATCTTATCGATAAGAGTTTGTGATACCTTACATCTAGATTGAAAATCTTCAATACTAATAAATGGTCCTTTAGAAGCTTCACTTTCTATATTCATAGCAACAACATCTCCTAGGCCATCAATAGCACTAAATGGAGGAATAATCGTCTTATCATCCTGTACTGTAAATATTTTACCTTTACTTTTATATAAATCATATTTAGCAACCTTTAATCCTCTAGCAGACATCTCAAGTGCTACCTTTAAACATTCAGATACACCATTCTCTTTATTAGAGGCTTCAAATCCTTTATTAGCAATATCCACTAGTACATTCTTAATAGCATCATAACCTTTAATCATAGCTTCAATATTAAAGTCAGTAGCTTTTGTACTAAACCAAGAAGCATAAAAGTACGCAGGCATATGAACCTTATACCAAGCAATTCTAAAAGCACTAATAACGTAAGCAGCAGCATGTGCCTTAGGGAACATATACTTAATCTTAAAGCAACTATCAATAAACCATTTTTCAATACCAGCCTTTTCCATCGTTTCTTTATGTTTAGCCCAAGTATCAGGGTCTTTACTAGCTTTACCTTTACGAACAAATTCCATAATCTTAAAAGCTTTAATAGGTTCAACACCATGATACATTAAATATACCATTATATCATCACGACATCCAATTACTTCTTTAAATGGAACAACATTATTCTTAATAAGTTCCTGGGCATTACCTACCCATACATCAGTACCATGGGATAATCCAGATATCTTAATAAGTTCAGCAAAAGTAGTTGGCTTTGTCTCGTAAACTAAAGCAATCGTAAATGGAGTACCAAACTCAGGAATACCTAAAGTACCAGTCTCACACATAATTTGTTCATTAGTTACCCCTAATGCTTTAGTAGAAGTAAAGATACTCATTGTCTCCTTATCATCAAGAGGTACCTTTAAAATATCCGTACCAGATAACTCTTGAATAAGTCTAAGCTGAGTTGGATCAGAGTGACCTAATATATCCAGTTTTAATAAATCCTGGTCAATAGCATGATAATCAAAGTGCGTTGTTCTCCATGCACTGGTAGGATCTTCCGCTGGAAATTGGAATGGAGTAAAATCAGATACATCCATATAGTCCGGTACAACAACAATACCACCAGGATGCTGGCCAGTCGTTCTCTTAACACCCGTACAACCAATAGCAAGTCTTTCAATCTCACATGTTCTCTTATTCATAATACCTTTATCTTCAAAATATCCCTTAACAAAACCAAAAGCTGTTTTTTCCGCAACAGTACCAATTGTGCCTGCCCTATATACATTATCTACCCCAAATAATACTTTCGTATATTCATGGGCTGAAGCTTGATTCAAATCCGAAAAGTTTAAGTCTATATCAGGAACTTTATCAGCATTAAATCCTAAGAAAGTAGCAAATGGCATATCTTGACCATCTTTATATAATGGTTCTCCGCAGTTAGGACACTTCATATCCGGTAAATCAAATCCACTAGAATAAGTAGCACCAAGATCATTACCATCACTATCTTTAAAAATACTAGTTTTACATTTCAAACATCTATAATGTGCTGGAAGCGGATTAACTTCCGTAATACCCATCATTGTAGCTACAAATGAAGAACCAACAGATCCTCTTGATCCAACTAAATAACCATCATCATTAGAGTGTTTAACAAGTCTTTGAGCAATTAAGTATATTGGATCAAATCCCCCACCTATAATACCACCAAGTTCTTTCTTAACCTTTTTAGCTAGTGTATCATCATTAAGTTCTCCATCTTCTTCTGTCCAATTAGTCTTAACATAATCTCCCACCAAAGATTTAACTTCATCAAAGCCTTTAACAATAGTTTCATGTAAGTTTTTAAATACTTCTTTTTCTAATTCTTCATCACTAATATCAGGAGTTTCTTTTTTAATCTTCTCATTCCATATCCTATATACAATATCCCCATATAACTCTTTAGCTATTCTCTCTTCAATATTATGTGGAAGATTATCTCCATACCAATCTTTAGCTTTTGTATATACAAGTTCTGTAACAACTTTAGGACAATCCAAATAACTCTTACCATCATCACTCTTAACTCTTGGAGAAAAAGGAATACCACCAGTATCAATAATAACTTCAATCTCTTCGCTCATATCAAGAACTTTATTTGTATTTTCCACAACTATTTCATAAGCAAGGTCTTTACCTAAAAATTCAAAGTCATTAAGCATTTCATCAGTAGTCCTATAATGCTGTGAAGGAATACTTGTAATTTCTTTCTTGGCAAGAGGATGTCTTCCTCCTCCAGGAACTTTCTGATTAACAATAATCTCACGATATATCTTATCTTCTCTTGTAAAATGATGTACATCTCCCGTAGCCACTATAATCTTACCAGCTTCTTTAGTAGCATCTACTATCTTCTTAATATGTTCTTTTAATTCTTCTTCACTCTTAAAATCACTAGTTTGTAAAAGATGACCATATACTTCAGGAGGTTGGACTTCTACATAATCATAAAAATTAATAATATTTGTAAGTTCTTCTCCCTCTTTACTTCTAGCTTCAATAAATACTTCTCCCTCGTAGCAGCCACTACCAATTAGAAGTCCTTCTCTAAGACACTCAAGTTTACTTCTAAGTATTCTCGGAGTCTTATATAAATAAACCGTATTAGCTAGCGATATAATCTTAAATAAATTCTTAAGACCAGTCTTATTTAAAGCAATAGCATTAAAGTGATAAGTTCTACCAAATTTATGTATTTCATCTTTTGGTACTAATTTATCTAAATCACTAATAGTCTTATAATTTTGCATTTCTAACTTCTGAAGCATCTTAGCAAATACTAAAGATGTACCCTCAGCATCATAATCTGCTCTATGATGGGCATCTTCTTCCCAAGGTACATTATATCTTTTAACAAGCATTGATAAACTATGTCTAGCAAAACCAGTATCTAAGGCTCTAGATAACTCAAGGGTATCCACTACCGTATTCTTAAACTCCCCAAGATTATATTTCTTCATCGCCATTTCCATAAATGAAATATCAAACTTAGCATTATGAGCAACCATAGGAGCATTCCCTGTCCACTCTAAGAATTTCTTTGTAACAGTCTCTTCATTATCTTTACCTTTAACCATATCATCAGTAATATTCGTAAGTTCACTAATCTTATCAGGAATATGTCTACCAGGATTAATAAGCTCATCAAACCTATCAGTAATAACACCATCTTTAATCTTAACAGCACCAATTTCAATCATTTGGTCTGCTCCACCAGCATTAAAGCCCGTTGTCTCAGTATCAAATACAACATATTCCGATTTAAGTAAATCTCTATTATCAGGTCTAACAACAATATTAACTGTATCATCTACTAGTGTTAACTCAGTACCATATAGTACTTTAAATTTCTTACTAGGATCCTCTTGTTTTTTATTATAAGATGATACTATACCATAAGCGATAGGAAAAGCTTGACAACCATTATGATCAGTAATAGCAACTCCCCTATATCCCATATCAATACATCTACTTACTAGCTCACAAGTATGTTTACCTAAATCAACCCTAGTTATACCATCCATTTGACTCATCATCGTATGAGCATGAAGTTCAACCCTTTTAACTTCAGCATTATCTACTATCTTTTCTTCTTTAGGTCCTTCAATTTTCTCTACATCTTTATACCTAGTCGTAAAGGTAAGTTCATTAGAATATTTATCCATTTGTACTTTACCATAAAAGGTATACCAAGACCCTTCTTTTAATAAATCTTTAATTCTAGCATACTCTTCATCTTCTTTAGTAAACATTTTAACATAAATACTATCATTATTATCTGTAACCTTAAGAGTAATAATCTTATAACCACTCTTTGATTCAAACATATCAATACCAAAGATCATACCCTCTATCGTAATATTATCAACTTCATATAATAAATCTTTAATTGGAGTAACACTAGTATCCTTTTTAGGTCTATAATATTTCTTTTCTTCAGTTTTAACTTCGACTGCATTTTCTTTTACCTTGATAGTAGGAGCCTCTACTACCTTATCTTTTTCTATCTCATTAAGTATTTCTTCTTCCTTATTCTTAGTAAGAACAATATCAATACTAATATCAAAACCATATCTATTCATCCATTTATTTAAATACTCTTTTTTCTCTATCATATAAGTATATTCAGCCTTATTATAAACATCAAATAAATACTTATTACCATCTAATCTTAATTTTCTACCTATAAAAGTAGAATATTTAATACTATCATTACCTAAAATATTAAGTAATTTATCAAAGTAATCATCTAAATATTCATCAGTTTTATTACTAGTATTAATATTAATAATAATATCATCTATCTTTTTAAAAGTACTCTTTAGTTTATTACATAATTCATCATAAATATATACAGGTAAAATATTATCATTATTAATATAAAATTCCCATAGATTATTCTTATCATATACAACTATTTTATCAATACTAGCATTTTCTAAATAATCATTCTTCATATTAATCTGTTCTAATAATTTTTTCATCTTATCCTGCATAATACCACCTACCTATTATTTTATCAAAATTTACTAAATAGTTAAACAATTTTACATTATTTTTACATTATATTTTTTCCGCCATTGGCGGCCCTTCAAAAGTATCCTTTTGAAGACTCCATTACCATGAGAATCTTCTACTTATTTTATAATTTATTTAATAAACTATTAAGCATATCTTCATTATCAATCTTACTAATAGCAAAGCACTAAACATAGCAACACATTGTTCAGTAAAAGCAAATGGGAGATATCTTAAACCACCACGATTATTCTTTTCATTTGAGATCACAATTTGTGATCTCAACTCCTATATTCATCTTCAGTTAACTGAAAACAAAATTCTTCTGGGAATCTCTCTTTATTTCTTTTTACTGCTTGATTTATTTTTCTTGTCTCAGTATCATAAAGAAAAGCTAAGTCTTTATCTAATATAACTTGTACTCCTCTTATTTCATGTATCATACTTTGTATTTGTTTATTATCTATTACTTGTAATTCATTCATATGTACCTCCTCTTGATTTTATATAATACCTATATTAGTTTAATATAAGAATAATAAAAATTTTATTTTTTTAGTCGCAAATTGCGACTAAAAACAAATTATTCTTAAATATTTATATGTAAATTTATATCTTCCTCAGTTGGTAATTTTTCTAAAATATCTTTAGGAATATATTTACCGATTTCAAAAGAAGATACTCCTATTGGTACATTAGTTGACTCTAAAGCCCATTCTACAGATAATTTATCTTTATTTTTACACAATAGAAGACCAATAGTAGTATTATCTAAATCAGTTTTAAGTGTTTTATCTATTGCTTTAACATAAAATCCCAACTGACCAATATATTCAGGTTTAAATTCAGTCACTTTAAGTTCACCGACAACATAGCATCTTAATTGTAAATGATAAAATAATAAGTCAATGTAATAATCATTATGTTCCGTGCTAATTTTATATTGACTACCAACAAAAGTAAAACCTTTTCCGAGTTCTAATAATACATTTTTAATTTTTTCAAGCATAGCTTTTTCTAATTCAACCTCCTTATAGTTTTTCTTTAAAGTAATAAAATCAAATATATAAGGATCTTTTAAAGTATTATTAGCCAAATCACTATCTAGTTTTGGGAGAGACAAATTAAAATTATTATAACTTTTACCAAGTCTTTGATGAAATTTAGATTCTATTTGTGTATCTAGAATACTTCTACTCCAACCATTATCAATCGTAGCTTTTATATATATTATTCGTGTATTAAAATCTTTAATTCTTTGCATTAATAATAAATTATGACCCCAAGGAAGTTGTGCAACAAGTTGTTGCACAACTTCATCATCTTTGTATTCAAGATAAAAAGATTTCATATACTTTAAATTTCTAATTGAAGAACCTTTAAAATTTGGAAAATCAATCCTTAATTCTTTTGAAAGTTCATCTATAAATTTATTTCCATATTTATAATTATCATTCAAGTGTTTCCCAATTCTAAAATATAATAATATTAATTCACTATTTACTTGTTGCACAGCTCTAATTTGAGTATCTTTAATATCATTTTTAATCTCATTAATAACTGATTTAAAATCTTTTTCTAATGTTTGAATCATATCAAAACCCCTCCAAAAATTTAATTTTTTTAAGACCAATTCTTAGCACAAAAACTTTATCATAAATCAAGTATAAATGTCAATATAATATTTCAAAGTTAACTAAAAAGGTCCATGTACCATAAATAAACAACAACTAAATGATAATTCTAGTACAAGAGAGAAAGAAATAACCAAAGGTTATTTCGGGTAGCGATAGCCGGTTAAATAAAAAACTACTTAATGTTTATTATTTAAGTAGTTTTAATTATTCTCTAAAAATTTCTTAATCCCATTAGCAGTAAGAGTAGCACACTTAATTCTAGATGGTTGCTTACTAGTATCATCAAATACTAATAATTCTTTAAGTACTTCTTTATCATATTCTTCTTCATTAATCATCCTAAGATAATTATCAATAATATATAACGCTTCTTCTTTAGATTTACCAATAAGTAAATTAATCAAGATATTAGTAGAAGATATACTAATAACACAAGCTTCTCCTTCAAAAGAAATATCCTTAATTATATTATTATCCATATCAATATAAATATCTAAATTATCAATACAACTAACATTTCTTGTATTAATTTTAGTAAATTCATCACCATTACTAATATATTTCTTATTAGCATTTTGATAATTATCTAAAATAATACTCCTTTTAAGATCTCTATCCATTACAATATTTCCTTCCATATATTTTCACTATTTTTAAGTACATTAATAAGTAAATCAATTTCTTCTTTATTATTATAAAAAGATAAACTAATTCTAACAGTATTACTAATATTAAGTTCATTATCAAGTATTTTAGCACAATGATTACCTGCTCTTACACATATATTATATTTATCTAAGTAAACAGCAGTATCTTGAGCAAATACACCCTTAATATTAAATGCTACAATACTAGTATCAACTTCTCTATTATATACATCAATAAAATCTAATTTATCTAATTCACTAATAAGATATCTTCTAAGTTCTTTTTCATACTTATTAATCTTATCAATACCAATCTCTTCTATATAACTAATCGCTGCACTAAGACCAAGTACTCCCTCAATATTCGGAGTACCACCTTCTAATCTCGTCGGAATTTCTCTAAGTTCAACATAACCATCTTTTGTAAACATAGCATTCATTCCCCCACCATAATTAAATGGTTTAACTTTATCTAATAAGTCAAATTTACCATACAATACTCCAATACCCGTAGGACCATACATCTTATGACCACTAAAAGCCATAAAATCAATATTCATATCCTGTACATCAATTCTACTATGAGCAATCCCTTGTGCAGCATCCACTACCATTAATATATCATTATCATGAGCTAACTTACTAATCTCTTTAATAGGACGAGTATCTCCAACAACATTCGTAGTCATTGCAATAGATATAACCTTAGTTTTATCAGTAATAGCTTTCTTTACATTATCTATACTAACTTCATGATTTTCATCCAAATCAATATATCGGAGTTTAATACCAATTTCTTTTTCTAACATAAACCAAGGAACAATATTTGAAGCATGTTCACTAAGAGTAATAAGTACTTCGTCTCCTTCTTTTAAATAATGTTTAAAATAACCAAAGATAATCATATTCATACTATTAGTAGTACCACTAGTAAAGACAATTTCTGATTTTTCCTTAGCATTAATAAAATTAGCTACTTTTTCTCTAGCTTCTTCATATAAACTATCCACTATTGCACTAGTTTTATAATCTCCTCTATGAGCATTAGCGGTATATTCATCATAATACTTTAAAATACTATTTCTTACTACATTAGGTTTCAAAGTCGTAGCCCCATTATCAAAATATACAATATTCTTCTTCAAAATTTCAAAATCATCTCTATTCATCTATTCACCTCCTGAAGAATCAATTATATCATTAATCTTTTGCCAATATTCATCAGGTATATTGATATTAGATAAAATGTTTCCTTTAACAATAAGTTTAATACTATCATCATAAGATATTCCTCTACTCATTAAATAAAATAATTCATCTTCACTAACATTACCAATAACAGAAGAATGCACAGCGGTAGTACTATTATCATAAGTATACATATTCGGATTAATTCTATTATCAGAGTCACCTAAAGTAATAATCTTTGTACTCTGATTAAGATAAGTATCTAGAACACCATTTTCTACATAACTATTAATATCAAAATAATTACTACTACTTTCTTTAGCAATAGTTTTATTAAAAATATCACTATTAGTTTTTTTATCATTATGATATATATTAATCTTATATCTATCTATTCCGTTAGATATACTAGAAAAATTATATTTAATACATGCATTTTCGCCATTAAGATTAATATCAATATTCTCATTACTATTCTTATTACAATAAAATTTATTAATAATTAAAGAACCATTTTTATCAATATTATACGTATTATTAACACTAATATCATTATCATAAGAATATTCAAATAAA
>AUXO013259823.1_pt1 | contig 34243 bp, 61 predicted proteins | sample 768731 | NCBI WGS metagenome assembly AUXO01 (sample SAMN02715735, study PRJNA202380) | gut metagenome | biome: sheep rumen | host: Ovis aries | place: New Zealand: Palmerston North
ATTAGAAAAAGCTTTAGAAACTACTTGCGAGCTATTAAATGGTGGAATGATATATGGAATTGATGCGGAAACGTTGTGGAACAAAGTAATGGAATTAGAAGGATATGTGAGTTCATGGAATATTAAGGACTTTATACTTGCTAATATTGATAGATTCAGTGATGATGATGAAGAAAGAAATAAAGCAATTAAAAGAATGGGATGGTGATTAAATGGAAGAGTTTAAGATTACATATGAGTGGGCTGTCGCAATTTCAAAGAAAGTCAATGGAGCGAATACAGCTGATATAATCAAATGGGCAGAAAGCTGGGAAGAAGAAAGAAAAAAACTTTTAAAATCAAAAAAGCAGGCAGCAGCAAAATAAAATGCTGCCACCTGCTCAACAAAAGAGGTTAAACATGAGACATTATTATATTATCAAAACAATTGATAATAATCAAGCATCAGAAAAAATTGAAAAAAATTGGAAAAATGTGTTGACAACAAACAAGTAATACCCTATAATTAATAATGTCGAAAGGCAATAAACGAAAAGAGGTAAAAAACATGATTACATTAAAGCAAATTAAAAAGGAATTTCCAACAAGAGTTAGAACACATGGAAATGTTTACGAGATAGACGGACAGGGCTGTTTTAAACAAAGAAAAAGCCCTTACGGGTTAGAAACTTATTACAAAGGTTTGAGAGACCGTTGGGAAAGCATAGTTGATTTAGATGATGTTTATAATACATTATGTAGATTACATCCAGAAGATAGAGTGGAAAGTGAGGGATAAACATGAAACACAGTAAAACATATGTAGCAAGCTGGGTGTTAACATGGTTAATGCTACAGATAACAAGATTTATAACAATTGCAGGAGCAGGGATAATAGTAATTAGCGAAATGGACGTAAACAAGTTTAATTTAGGTCAAATGGCTTTGATTAAGTTTGGAGCAATAATTATAGGCTTTATACTTGTTATGGTCTTAAATCGAGTAATTGATGCGGTAGAGTACTATTGCCATGAATATGATATTTAAGGGGAAAATTTATGAAGATAAATAATGTCTATTGTTTATTTGAACAATCTGGAACTTTTAAAAACGAATTTAAGAAATTCGGAATCAATGCGGAAGACTATGACATTCAAGATGAATTTGGACAAACAGACCATATATGTAATTTATTTGAAGAAATTGAAAAAGGATATAAAGGAGAACCGAGTATATTTGATAATATAGGTGATACTGATTTAGTTTTTGCTTTCTTTCCATGCACAAGGTTTGAATCAAGAATCCCTTTAGGATTTAGAGGGCAAATGCCACAACAGAAGAATCAAAGCGATATTGAAAAACTAGAATACAGTATGAAGCTTCATGAAGAATTGCACGAGTTATATATGCTAATAAGCAAATTATTTACTATTTGTTTGAGGGGGGGTGGAAAATGATTGTTGAAAATCCTTACACTCAACCACATTATTTGACATCGTATTTTCCAATAAAACCTACATTAATCGACAAAGATAGAAGATTAAATGGGGATTATTTTAAAAAGCCTACGCAATATTGGTTCTTGAATTGTAAGCCAGAATCAAATCTATGTATAACTCCATTAGAGTGGGTACAGACATCTAAGATTGATGCTCCAAATTTAGAATGTGCTTCAGATAACAGGAAGACACAAAGAAGCATGATGCATCCACAATATGCTTATAGGTTTATTGCACAATATATAATTGAAAGCGAAAGTAAAATAGTGAGGTGATAACATGAGAAACAATGATGATTGGGCAAGACAATAGAAAGAGAGGTTAAGTAAATGCGTTGGACAACATTTTATTATGACAGATTAAGAGATAAAGTTTTTGATTTAAAGGTACACGACGACAAAGAGAGTGCATTAAATTATTTCAATACTCATTGTAAAGACTATTTTCAAATAAACACATCATTCAAAGCAGACAAATTACCTGCATCTTATGGGTATGTAATGCGAAGATTTTATGGAATATCTGCAAGAGCATTTAAAAAGATGTTTGATTGTAGTATAGACGAGGCTTTGAAATTAGCAGAAAGCGAGGAAACATGAAGATAATACTAACATTAATATTTTTATTTGGATTGATAATTTTATCAAGTTTATATGATGATTACTTAGGATATTAGGAGGAAATATGAAGTATAGAACTAAGGGATTTGCACGTAGAAAAAAATCGTTTAGAAAAATGTATTCTAAATTACAGAGCAAAGGTCTTAAATTATTGATGAGACCAAGATGGCGACAATTAAAGAAAGAGAGGGCGAAAAGATGGAAAAGTATGGATATATAGAATGTTCTAACGCAGTAGAAGCAGTGAAAATCATAGCAAAGTTAGACCATGAAGGTGTTAAAAATGATATTTGCTATCATTACAATGAACAAGAAGGATTATGGATTAAATTCAGAGAAAAGGAGTTTTAAAAAATGAAAGCATACGTTTATGGAATGAAGATGAGACCTTTTAGCATTGGTTGTCAGCCAAAAGCAGGACTACTAAAAGCAGAAGATGATAAGAGCGGAAAGTTTTGGGATTTGTTATACTACAGAAGAAAGCTAAAGCCAGAAGAAGAAGCAGGGTACGAACTAAGTTATTTAGGAATGGAAAATATAAATATTGACGATTAGAGAGGTGAAAAGATGTTTTACGTCACAGACAGATGGGTCGCACTCACAAAGCTTGAAAAGTGCAACAGCGAGATGAACGCTAAGTGGATTAGAAACTGGGCAGAAGAATGGGAGAAAGCAAGGACAGAAGCTAAGAAACTGTTAAAAATAAGACGAGAAGCATTAAGAGAAAGAGAGGTTAACAATGGATAAGCATTATATAGCAATGGTTAACGCTGATGAGGTAGAAAGTGATTTATATTATATAGATAAATCATATAAGATTAGGTCAATAGCAAATCAAACAACACCACAGATTTTAGAGAAGCATGATTTAGCAGTTACACGAGATAAATTAAGTTATATTATCGCAGGATTTAAAAGCCAAAGAAGGGCATATATCAAAGACTTAATTCTAGAGGATAAGATTGAAACATTAGAGACAGCTTTAGAGACAATCGAGGACGTTTTAACGTTATATAATGGGTGAAAAGAAAGGCGGTGATTAAATGGAGACAATGACTCTAGCACTTATACTATTCATAATCGGCTTATTAGCACATTTATTTGCAGATACTTATATTTATTCATTAGGAATGAAAAAGGGCAAGGAAAAGGCAAATAGGCACATTGAGAGAAAGATTAAAATACTTATGAAGCGACAGATTAACACAAAGGTTAATTATTCAAGTGAAGTTAATATATTAGAAGAAATTAAAAGAGAAATTAGGGGGATTTAATTTATGAAATCTAAGAAGAGTAAACTACAGCCTTGCTGCACATGTGGTAATGACATTTATATTCCAAAGAACGGAAAGCCTACTACTTGTAGATACTGCCTTACAGTGCAGAGATTGGCAGACAATGGATATGATATTATTGAAATGTATAGAAAAGAGCCACGTTTAAGGTAGAATGTAGACATTTTGCGCTAATTATTGTATAATTTTAAAGACTTTTAAGGCAAAAAGGTCAGAAAGGCGACAAAATGATATATGATTTAAGCGACTATCAAGCTGGGCTAGACTTAAGGACGCTTGAAGAGTGCGAAGGCGTAATCTTAAGAGCTGGCTGGGGAGATGATGACGAAGAACAGGACGACAAGGCGTGTGAAAGCTTTGTGAAGCAGTGCAAAGAGTATAATATTCCTTTTGGATTGTATTTATTTAGCTATGCAATTGGAGTCAATGAAACATTTAACAGCCATAAAGAGTCAGAATTGGCTCATATGGAACGATTAGCAAATAAATACAATCCTTTGTTAGGTTGCTGGCTAGATATCGAAAATGAAGATAATTATAAGCGTGCAAATGGGTGGGAAGATTCAGAACACGTTGAAGAATTAAACGCTTATATTAACGATTGGCTAAACAAATTTAAGGGTGGTATTTATTGTGACAGAAGTCATGCAAGCTATTTAAACATTCCTAAAGATAAGCTTTGGATTGCTACACTTGACAACACTATTATTGATGATTGCGTTATGTGTCAATATTCATCTAGCGACAATCTAGATAAGAATGTTAGAGGTAATCACTATGATAGTTGTTTAATTGCTTCTAACACTGAGGTTGCAGGAGTTGAAGACATTCCTATGACAGATGCCGAGCTTGCAGTAAAAGTATTTAATGGCGAGTTTGGCGATGGTGAAGACCGAAAGAACGCACTAGGCATCAGATATGAAGCAGTTCAAGAGATTGTTAATCTATCCGATGCAGCTAGAAAAGGCTCATACACAGACAAGGTTCTTGCCGATTTAGTTTATGAAGGTAAGTTTGGCGATGGAGAAACAAGAAAATACCTTTTAGGTAATCGTTGGCAGGACGTACAGAATGTCATTAACGGAGTAAATAGCAATATTGTTTATACAGTTGTTAGCGGTGATACACTTTCAGCAATAGCGCAGAGATTCAATACTACAGTTTCAGCAATAGCGGAAAAAAACAATATAGAAAATGTAAATCTAATTTATGCAGGACAACAGTTGAATATTTAAAGTGATTTAAGCTATAATAAAGAGGGAGAGGTTTTTTCTTTCCCTCTATTTTTTAAATTAAAGAAAGGAAAAACTATGAAAGAAATTAAACTTAATGCAATTTCAAATGGCACAAGACTGCTGCCATTAGGTAGGCAGGGCGAAAACGAAGCCTTAAAGATTATATTTGATGTATCTAGGCTTATAGCCGAGTATGGCGAAGGCGTGGCAGTTGTAACACACATGAGAAACAAAGACACAGCCCCTTATGTAAAGGTTACAGAAAGAGATGGAGTAAATGTTACATGGAATGTTAATAACACAGATACTCTTTTTAATGGCAGCGGTAAAGCTAACTTGATGTGGAATGTCAACGGAGTAACTGTTAAAACTATTGATTTTGACACTTATGTGTTTCCCAGTATTTCGGGAATCGTAACAGTTCCCGATGCATTACAAAGCTGGTACAATGAGATGTTGGAATATATCAACAGTGTTGCAGTTGATGATTCTAAGATTGAAGACATTGTAATTGAATATTTAGAGGAACACCCAATTGAAGCACCTGTTACAAGCGTAAATGGAAAGACAGGCGCAGTAAATCTAACAAGTGCAGATGTAGGGGCATTGTCAGAAAGTGAACTTACTTCTGCTATTAACACAGCTTTAGCACAAGCGGTAGCAAGTGGTGATTCTAAAGCAGAAATTGATTCATTTATTGACAATGTAGATATAGATTATAGTTATGATGAGAGCACAGGAGCGAATTACACTATAATTAGAGTATATAGAGATAAGATTGATGGAACAAAACAATATCCATTTGTATATGCTCCAAATGGTGCAGAGGCTTGCCAGATGTCAACTTATGAAATTGCACACAATGATGGGTGGCTATTAGCAATAAATGGTGGAATATTCAACACCACTACACATAAGGCAGATGGACCACTTGTCGAGAATGGCATAATTTATCAAAATAGTTCTAGCCAAACACATCCAAATTGTAGACCATTAATCATAAGCAATACAGGAGAACTAAGTGAGGGTAGTGCAAATGCAGATGCAACAACACTTGTAAATAATGGTGCTATTTCTGTAATATGCGGATTTATGGCAATTGTAAAGAATTATCAAGCAGTTCCATCAAGTGAATGGAATAATGTATCACACTATACTCAAAATGCTCAAAGACAGATTATTGGACAGTTTGGAAATGGTGACTATGCAATAATTACCTGTGAGGGTAGAAACTTTGATAATTCAGATGGTTGGACTATTGCCGAGGCTCAACAGATATGTATTAAGCATGGACTAAAATTTGCTTACAATTTAGATGGTGGTGGAAGTACAGAAACAATGTTAGGACTCAAACATCTCAATACAATTTACGAAGGAACAGATGGAAGAAAGGTTCCAACATTTATTGTCTTTAATGGAACAGATAAATTCAATGTTACTCCTACAGAAAAACATTTGGCAAGCATATCAGCAACTAAAACAACAACAACATATAAAGTTGGAGATACATTGAATACTGATGATATAACAGTTACTGCATATTTTACTGATGGAACAAGCGAAGATGTAACATCAGATGCAATAATTAATGCAAATAGTGTAAATATGGAAACGGTTGGAACATATTTAATTGAAATATCATATACAGATAACGATATTACAAAGACAACAAGCATTAATATAGTTGTAGAGGATGAGGAAACACCTATTGATTATGAATTTATTAGAGGTTACACATTAATTAATACAGGAGAGGCGGCAACATCTAGCAATAGGATGACCGCATTAACCAATACACCAAATAATGCTCCAATTCATATTGAAAATGATGGATTGCTTGGATATTTCATCAAAATTCCAACAGGTACAACAAAAGTAACAATAATCACACCTAATTATATTGCAGGAATAGGATTGTGGAATAGCGAAAAAATAAGAGTCATTGATGGTGGATGGAGTCCAATAATAGGAGAATGTTCACAGACATATGAAGCCGATACATATTCATATTTATCTGTAAATATTAAAAATAGCAGTAATTCAACAATTCCTGTAGATGTAGATACAACTAATTGGACAATCGAATTTAATTAAGGAGAAAAGAAATGGATAATATATACATGAGCGCATCGTGTCAGCATAACGTTTTTGAAAATCAAGAAATAATGCAATTCCCAAGTGCTAATAAATATGGATTCCCAGAAATGGAAGCAACAGACACGACAGGCGATAAGATGATAAGGTTTATGGATTGGAAAGAAGTTGACAACCCAAAGGACTATATAGCGCACTTTTACTATGATGATTACAAGTTTATGCAAGCTTGGAGAAATCCAAACAAATACATTGAGCAGTTGAGAAAGTTTAAGGCGGTTGTAAGCCCCGATTTTAGCTTATATACAGACTTCCCAAGAGCATTACAGATTTTATCATGTTACCGCAGGCAATGGGTAGGCGCTTATTGGCAGATGATGGGATTAGATGTTATTCCAGACGTTGTTTGGGGTGACGAAGATTCTTTTGAGTTTTGTTTTGACGGAATTCCAAAAAATTCTACAGTTGCAGTTTCAACAGTAGGAATTACAAGAGATAAGGAATGGAATTCAAAAGAAAACAATTTATTCCTTAAAGGTTATAACGAAATGATTAAGAGGTTAGAGCCTACAACAATTTTATTTTATGGAAACATGATTGAGGGTTGTGAAGGAAATATAATTCGCATTCCTAGCTATTACGAGCAGAAAAGAGATAGACTGAATCAGAAAGCAAAGGAGAAAAAAGAGAATGGGCAGAGGTAAAAGTAAAGTGTCAGTAGGGGGCGGTGCTCCCAAAGCGATTACGGACTTTGAAAAAAGTATTCAAAAGAGCGAAACCGAAAAAGCACTAATAATCACATCAAGTGGAAAACAAATTAAGTTTAGTGGAAATGAACATCACATTTTGACATCTGAAAAAGACATAGCCTTACTCAATGGGGCGATTGCTACTCATAATCATCCGTTAGAAGTTACTTTTTCTAACGATGACATAATTAACGGAATTGTTAAAGGTAACTTAAAAGAGATGCGAATAGTTACTAAATCAGGGGAACTTAACGTTATTAAAAATAATGGGGCATCTCTTGAGGACAGACGAACATTCAGTGCTCAATATGGAAATCAAAGAATGAGGGCAAATAATAACGCAAATGCGAAATTGAGAAGAGGAGAAAAAATAAACAAAGATGAGTATGTAAATAATCAGCTTAAAAACTGGATGGAAAATCACGCATCGGAATACAACTTGGAATTTAAAAAGAAAAAGATTTAGAAAGGAGCATTAATTATGGGAAGAGGTTCGAGTAAAATAGACAGGGGTAGTACAAGAGGGGTTTCATCTTCGGGCATAAACAGAAGTAAGAAGACTATGGATGAAATCATAGAAACAATGAGTAATTCTAAATTTAAAGGCGTAGCAAGGAATGCAATAAATGGGGAAGGAAGATATTACTTTAATAGCTCTAAAAAGCACTATGAAATCATGAGCGACAAAGATGCTGAAAAAGTAAAAGCAAGTCAAATAATGAGAGTAGATACTTATCTAAGGGATGATAGTAAAACGGTAATTAATATATATAAAGATGGCAAAGATTATTTAATAGCAGGAAACAGCGATACGCCGATAATTAAAAAATTAGTAGCAAAGAACGAAGCAATAAAAAAGGCGAATGTAGCATTGGTGAAGAATGCTGAAAGACCAGAAATAAGAACTACATCAACTTATGACAGATGGAAGAAACGACATGATGCTAACTTTGATGCGTGGTTTGGAACAAGCCGCATTGAAAAATTGAAAGGAAGTACAAAAATAGAGAAAAAGAAAAAAAGATAAGGTGGTGATATAAATGGCAACAAAGAAAGAAAAAGTAACAGAAAAAACAAAAGAACCAAAGAAAAAAGCAGGGCGAAAGCCTATTGAGCTAGATTGTGAACAGTTTGAAAAGCTTGTAGGCTTAGGGTGTACAGCTAAAGAGATTTGTTGGTGGTTCATGTCGTCAACAGGTGGTAAGCAAATCACAATTGATACGCTATCGAGATGGTGCGAAAGAACCTATAACATGAACTTTGCTGATTATAAAGCGGAGTATGGCGGTATACAGCGTAATTTTGAAATACGACAGAATCAGTTAGAATTATCTAAACACTCGGCAGCTATGGCTATATTCTTAGGCAAGAACTATTTAGGTCAGAGAGACACTACAGAGATTGTAGACAATACTCCTATTGAGAAGCTTGACGAAATCTTGAAGGGAATTAAAGAGAATGCAGACAACAGTAAGTAATTCAATCAATTTAAGCCCTATGCAGAAAGAGTTTATAAGGAATGCTAACAAGCGTTATAACTTAAAGGTTGGCGCAGTTCGTAGCGGAAAATCTTACGTTGATACTGCCTTTGTAATTCCTTATAGAATCAGAGAAAGACAAGGGAAAAAGGGCTTAAATCTGATATTAGGAGTATCAAAAGAATCAATTGAACGAAATGTCCTAGAGCCAATGAGAGAAATCTATACAGATAGGCTTATCGGGAATATTAAATCAAGCACTAATCAAGCTATTATCTGTGGGGAGCCTGTTTATTGCTTAGGAGCAGAAAAGGCTTCACAAGTTGCAAAGATACAGGGTATGTCAGTTAAATACTGTTATGGCGATGAAGTGGCAAAGTGGAATAGAGACGTGTTTAAAATGCTACAATCAAGACTTGATAAGCCTTACAGTTGCTTTGATGGTGCGTTAAACCCTGAAAGCCCTTCCCATTGGCTTAAGAAAGAGTTTCTAGACAATGGCAAGATAGACGCTTATATTCAGCATTATAGGATTTTTGACAACCCTTTTCTACCAAGGAAATTCGTTGAAAATCTTTGTAAAGAATACGAAGGAACTGTTTACTATGGCAGATACATTGAGGGCGAATGGACGCAAGCAGAAGGCTTGATATTTCCTCACTATATGGATGCCGTAGACAAATGTCCTTACGAGTTAAATATAAACACTTTTAAGAATATAAAAGATTTTGCGATTTCAATTGACTACGGAACATTAAACGCTTTTGCTTGTATGCTATGGGTAAAATGTCAAGGCATTTGGTGGGCTTGGAAGGGCTACTATTACAGTGGTAGAAACACAGGTATACAGTTAACTGATTCAGAATATGCAGATGCAGTGTGCAAGCTTGTAGAGCCTATATTTGTCATTCAAGACAAACTTTATAAGTCATATAAGATTCAAGATAAAGGCAGAATAACGACTTACGTCGACCCGTCTGCTGCCTCTTTTATTACAGAATTAGACAGACGTAAGATGTTTAGAGTGCAGAAAGCAAATAACGACGTTAACGACGGAATTAGAGATGTTAACATGGCTATTAGACACAATCTAATCAAGATAGATAGTAGCTTGGTTGAGTGGATAGATGAAGCGGGCGGTTATGTATGGGATGATAAAGCCAGTGAAGACAAGCCTGTTAAAGTTAATGACCACTATATGGATTCTACACGATATTTTGTCCGAACAAGTGGAATTGTTAACAAAATTAAAGAAAAATATGTAAAGGAAGAAGAGCAAGCATTAAGCATCTTCTAGAAAGGAAAAATAAATGATAACTTATCAAGATTATGTAGAAAATGTGCTTGAAGGCACTGAAAAACTAGAAAACTTCATAGGTAGAGTGATTAACAATCATATATCTAGTGATATGTACTTAATCGCTGAAGATGCAGACGAGTATAATGCGGAAAGAAATAGCACTATTATGAGATATGTGCAGTATATGTATTCAACTACAGGCAGAAAGTCGGTTGACATATTCGCAAGCAACAATAAATTGTGTTCTAATTTCTTTAGAAATCTAAATACACAAAGATGTAATTACCTTTTAGGTAATGGTGTTAATTTTAGTGATAATAAAGTTAACGTAATAGATACTGAAACAGGTGCAGAAACTACAATTGACAAGACTAAAGAGCGTTTAGGTAAGAGCTTTGATACTAAGCTTAAGAAATTAGCTTATTTAAGCTTGATTCATGGTGTAGGCTTTGGATATTGGAACTATGACCACTTAGAATACTTTTCAGTAAGGGAATTTGCTCCTTTATGGGATGAAGAAACAAGTGACCTCAGAGCTGGTATAAGATTTTGGCAGATTGCATCAGATAAGCCAATTATAGCAACGTTTTTTGAAGAAGATGGATATAGCGTATTCAGAAAAGGCAAGAAAGATACTACATTTGTATTAATTCAAGATAAGAAAGCCTATATTACTACTACTTACAAGACAAAGGAAGGGGAAGTTGTTGGCTATGATTATAGCAATTATAATAACTTCCCTATTATCCCTTTGTGGGGCAGTGACTTGCATCAATCTACACTTGTAGGCATGAAGTCAAAGATAGACGCTTACGACCTAATATCAAGCGGCTTTGCTAACGATTTACAGGATTGTGCAGAAATCTATTGGATTGTTAGCGGTGGCGCAGGCATGGACAATCAAGACTTAGCTAAATTTAGACAAAGATTAAAGCTAAATAAGATAGCAAATGTAGAAGACAGAGATAGTTCAGCTACTCCATACACACAAGAAATCCCTTATGCAAGTAGAGAAGCTTTTCTTGCTAGGATTGAAGAACAAATCTATAGAGATTTTAGTGCATTTAGACCCGAACAGGTGGCAGCAGGTAACGTAACAGCCACACAGATAGAATCAGCTTATCAGCCTATGGATGATGTAGTAGACGACTTTGAATATCAAGTTATAGAGTTTATACAATCTTTATTAAAGCTTATGAATATCGAGGACACTCCAATTTTTAAGCGAAATAAGATTAGCAATCAGAAAGAGCAAACAGAAATGATTTTAGAGTGCGCTGACTATCTAGATGAAGAAACAATCTTATCAAAGCTACCATTTATCACAGTTGATGAAGTTAGCGCAATATTAGCTAAGAAAGATTTAGAGGCAAGCAATAGGCTTGAAGATGAAGAACCACCCACAGAGCCTACAGAAGACGATTTAAGCGGTGAAAAGGATAAGAACAATGAAGAATAGTGATTATGCTCAAAAATGGACTGACGAGCAAATAAACAAGCTTGAAAGACGTATAAGAAGACTATATTCACAGACAAGCTTGGATATCTACAATGAAATTTCAAAATTTTTGTATAATTTCAAGAAAAATGATGCAAAATGGCAAAAAGATTTAAAAATTGGCAAAAAAACAAAAGAAGAGTATCAGTTTTGGCTTAAAAAACAAGTATTTAGGGGTAAACAGTGGAATTTGCAAAGGGAAATGATTGCAGATACACTATACAATACTAACGAAATGGCTCTAAATCTAGTTAACGAAGCAATGCCGAGCGTATTCGCTATGAATGGGAATTGGGTTGCCTATGAACTAGAAACAAGCGCAGGTGTAGATTTAGGTCTACATCTGTACTCATTAGATACAGTTAGCGATATATTAGCAAATGACACTAAGATTTTACCTTTTAAGAGCCTAGACAAGATAAAAGACAAGCGTTGGAATTTTCAAAATATCAAAAATGAGGTTACTAAGGGCATTATTAAAGGTGAGGGCGTTGATAAGATAGCTCATAGACTAGCCAAAGAAATGCCAAATAAAAACTTTAATATGCTTAGGACACACGCTAGAACTATGGTTACAAGCGCTCAAAATCAAGGCAGATTAGACCGAATGCAACGAGTAAATAAATCGGGCATAGAGGTTAAAAAACAGTGGCTAGCGACCTTAGACGAGCGAACAAGATATACTCACGCTATGCTTGACGGACAAATAAGGGAACTTGATGAAGATTTTGAGATTGAAGGATATAAGCTTAGAGCACCTGCCGACCCTTTCGCACATCCAAGCATGACATATAATTGTAGATGTACCATGAGAAGCATTTTAACTAAATACCCTAGTACTTTTAACACAAGGCGTGATAACGAATCGGGCGAACTTATAGAGGATATGACCTATCAAGAATGGTATAAAATGAAAGGCAAAGATTTAGAAGAAAAGAAGCCTAAGAAAAGAGGTGGTAAGTAATGGGATTTACAATCAAAAATGACAGAACTAAAGAAACTATTGAACTAGCTGATGAAAAGATTATGGCAGCATTAAGAGCAGTTGGCTTAGTGATGGAAAGTGACGTAGCAAGCATTACACCAGAAAGAAGCGGTTTTCTTAGAAATAGCATTGCTAGCGGATTAGGTGGAGAAAAGGTTTCTAAAAGTGAATATAGGGACAACGATGGGAAAAAAGTAGGGCATTATTCAGGCACATTGCCTTTAAAATCAACTCATTATGTTGCTGTAGGAACTAATGTTGAATATGCAGCACATGTAGAATATGGTACAAAGAATATGCGAGCTACTAATAATGGTAAAGGCTACTTGCGTTATGCAGTGCGAAATAACTTAAATAATTACAAGAAAGTACTAGAAGACATTTTAAAAAGTTAAAAACTTGCACAATTTTAATAAAAATGTATAATATTAATTGAAGATAAGGGAAATTCTTCAAAAACTCGTGTGAAAAGCAAATCACCCAAAGGAAAGGAAGAGTTAAATTATGCCATTAACAAGAAAGATGTTAAAAGGATTAGACATTGAAGCGGAAACAATTGAAAAAATCATATCAGAGCACATGGAAACAGTTGACGCTTTAAAGGATGAATTATCAGAATTAAAGGATAATTCAAAAGATTATGACACTTTAAAGAAAGAGTATGATGATTACAAAAAGAATCATGCAGACAACGACACATCTGCTAAGGAATGGGAAAAGAAATATAATGACGAGCATACAGCTTTTGAAGCCTACAAGAAGGATATTGAAGGTAAAGAAAGCATTGCTAAGGTCAAGGAAGCTTATAAGCAGCTCTTAAAAGAAAATAAGGTTGATGATAAGCGTATTGATTCAATCCTTAGAATTACAGACTTTAAGGATATCAAGCTTGATGACGAAGGAAAGCTAATTGATTCAGATAAGCTATCAGAAACAATTAAGAACGAATGGGGCGGCTTTATCGTAGAATCTGACACAACAGGCACACAGAAAAAGAAGCCTTTAGGCAGTGGCGCAGGTTCTATGACGAAGGAAGAAATTGAAAATATTAAAGACCCTATCGAACGTCAAGCTAAAATGAAGGAAAACTACAAATTATTTGTAGAATAAAACATTTTAACGAAAGGAATATAAAAAAATGGTAAAGACAGAAAATATTGATGTAACAATCAGAGAGAAAGACTTTGTATCATCATTTACAAAGAATTGGAAAGCCCTCATGGATATCTTAGGTATCATGAGACCTATCAAGAAGGAAGCAGGCACACAGCTTGTATCTTACAATACATCTGTTACACTTGCTAACGGTACAGTAGCAGAGGGTGAGACAATTCCAGAGTCTACAGTTAATATCACAGAAGCTTTTAAGGAAGATATTGACTTACAGAAGTATAAGAAGTCAGTAACAGCCGAAGCAGTAACTAGATATGGCGCAGATATCGCAGTTGTTAAGTCTGATGAAGCATTTAAGAATGAGCTACAGAACAAGGTCTTAACAGACTTCTATACATTCCTTAGAACTGGTACTCTTACATTCTCTACAACAGGATTACAGAAGGCTCTTGCACTTGCTAAGGGCAAGGTTTTAGCTAAGTTTCAGGCAGCAAGACTTACAGTAACAGACGTTGTAGGTTTCGCTAATACAAATGATGTATACGCATACTTAGGCGATGCAGCTATTACAGTTCAGACACAGTTTGGCATGACATATATTGAGAACTTCTTAGGCTACAAGGTTCTTTTCCTTTGCCCAGATGCGGACATTCCACAGGGTAAGGTAATTGCTTTACCTGTTGAAAACATCGACCTTTATTATATCGACCCATCAACAGAATTCGCTAAGTTAGGCTTAGTTTATACAGTAGATGGCGAAACAAACCTTATTGGCTTCCATGCAGAGCCTAAGTACGACAATGCAACAGGTGCTTCTTATGCAACTATGGGCTTAAAGCTTTGGGCTGAATACTTAGACGGAATCTCAATAGGAACATTCCCTGTATCTACAGAAGGCGGTTCTGACGAAGGTGGCAATACAGAAGGCGGTTCTGAAAATACAGGAGCTTAATTAAAAATTGTAAGGGAGTAAATAAAAATGTTTAGAGTAATTAAATTATTTACAGACTTGCAGGATGACAATTATAAGTACGAGGTTGGGGATGAATATCCCCGCCTTGGCTTAAAGCCTAGTCTTGCAAGAATTGAGGAACTTAAAGGCAGCGATAACAAACAGCACACACCTTTAATTGAAGAAATTGAAGATTTAAAGGCAGATACAGAAGAAACAACAGAAGAGAAACCAAAGAAGACAACAAGAAAGAAGTCAGCAGCGAAAGGAACTAAGTAAATGAACGACTTAGAACGCAGAATTAAAGAGATTTGCGATTATTTGAGAAACTATTTTCTTGATGATATATACGAGCAGACTTTCGAAGTAGTCAATAATACAATTAACTTAGATAATATATCAATACAAGAAGGACAGTTTTTCTTAATAGAAGGTTCTGTATTCAATGACGGAATATATCAATACCCATGCGCTACACTTCAAGATGAAGTTATCAAGTATGGAGCAATCGCAACTCTAAGGATTCCTAGTGATATTATTCAAATTGCTAGAGATTCTATTAAATGGGAAGAAGATAACGCTAAAACTTTAAATAGCCCTCTACAGTCCGAGAGTTTTGGCGGTTATTCTTACACAAAAGCCAGTTCGCAGATATCAAGCACAGGTCAATTCACTTGGAAAGATGCTTTTATTGATAGGCTAAGGAGTTATAAAAAGCTATGACACTATTAGAATCTATGTATACAGATTGCGTCATGGTCGATAAGACCTCTATATCGGACGGAGAGGGCGGTTTTATTACTAACTATGTAAATGGTGCTACATTTAAAGCTTGTGTTGTCTTAGACAATTCCACGCAAGCTAGAATAGGTGCTAGCCAAGGAGTAACTAACTTATATACAGTTACCACTTCTAAGAATACTAACTTGCAATTCCATGATATTTTTATCAGAAAAGAAGATAACAAGGTATTTAGGGTAACATCTGACGGAGACGACAAGAAAACCCCTAGCATGGCAAGCTTAGATATGCGACAGGTTAGCGCAGAAGAATGGAGAATACCAAATGAATAAAGCTACAGCAATTAATAATTTTTGGAATTCTTTCAATATACTAGCATATGAAGCGAATACTGTTCCAGATGATGCTACTTACCCATACATAACTTACTCTAAGGCTTTTGATGTCCTAGGTAATTCAATTCCTTTAGATGCAAGCTTATGGTATAGAAGCAGTTCATGGAGTGCAGCTCATAGGAAGTATGAAGAGATAGCGGAAAGAATTAACAAAAATGGTTATGTGAACATACCTATAGACAATGGTAGAATGCTTATATATGCAGGTTCACCATTCGGACAACCAGTGCCCGATGATGACGACATGATAAAGCGTATAAGCGTTAATATCCTAGTTGAATTTTTAACGAATTATTAAGAAAGGAATAACAAAAATGGGAAGATTTACTAAAATTCCACAGAGCACATTTGAAGAATTACAGTTAGACGCAGGTGTGCTTTTAAACACATTTGACCCAAGCAATCCTGTAGAACCCGCAGATAGTGCTATTATTTGCGCTACAACAGGCGGTATCAATGCAACTTGTGTACCTAGTTTCTCGGATTTAGGGGAAGACGTTGACAATTGTCCTACTAATACCAAGGAACTCAAACATTTGGATTCTTGGGAGTGTAAGATGGCTTTTACTTCTTTAGGCACATCAACAGCTAATATCAGACTTGCATTAGGCGCAGCAGACATTAACGCTACTAGTGGCAAGATTACACCAAGAAGAGACCTAAAGCAGACAGACTTTAGCGATATTTGGTGGGTAGGCGATAGAGCAGACGGTGGACTTGTAGCAATTAAACTTATTAATGCCTTATCAACAGCAGGCTTTAGCTTACAGACTACTAAGAGCGGAAAAGGACAGATTTCTGTAGAATTAACAGGTCATGTATCTATTAATGCACAGAATACTATGCCTATGGAGTTTTACTCATTAGACCCAACAGAGGGAACAAATACAGGAACAGGAACAGGAGCATAATTTATGAAGTTATCAGAAATTAAAGGCGATAGAGCGTTAGATGTAGTGGCAGATTTAATCGAGCCACTAGCAAAAATATCAGAAGATGCAGCATTAAGACAGCTTTTATCTTCTACGGATGTTAACAAGGTTAAAATTGTTACATCTTTAATCAAAAATCATAAGCCAGAAATTATTGAAATTTTAGCAATAATTGAGGGTGAAGATGTTGAGACATACAAAGATAAAATGACTTTAATAACTCTCCCAAAGGCTATATTAGATATAGTTAACGATAAAGAGGTTATGAATCTTTTTATATCACAAGTTCAAAGCGAAGAATAGACCTCTTTTGGACTTGTTACGGAGATTACAGGGGTCAAAAAAAAATACGACCTTTTCTGCGGTATGTGTGTGCTAAGTCACGATTTGACGAAGAAGCACATACATACCGCATTTATATTTCAGATTGCATTCGAGCAACATTAAATAATAAAAATAACCCTCGATATGTTGATTTGATAAACTATGATAAAAAGGTTGAAACAAGAACGTCAGATGAAATAATTAAAGACATAAAAGGCAAGTTAAAAGGCTTGCAGAAAGGAGCTAACTAATGGCAACGAGTGTATTAGACTTGATAGCTACTTTAAGGCTTGATGACAAAGACTATAAGTCTAAATTAAACGATTCCAAGAAAGAAGCTAGCACGTTTGGAGAAGTCTTAAAAGCGAACCTTGCCACCGATGCAATTGTCGCAGGCGTAAAAAAAGCGGTAGATGGCATTAAGTCAATTACTACCGCAAGCGTGCAAGCTTATAGCCAATATGAACAATTAAGAGGCGGTGTTAAAAAGCTTTATGGTGACGCTTCTGATGAATTGATGTCTTATGCTAATCAAGCTTACAAGAACGCAGGCATGAGTGCTAATAAGTATATGGAGCAAGCAACATCTTTTAGTGCCGCTCTTATCAATTCGCTTGGCGGAGACGTGTCAAAAGCCGCTAAACAAACTGATGTAGCAATGAGAGCTATTAGTGATAATGTGAATACTTTCGGTACAGACGTACAGAGTGTTTCATATGCTTTTCAAGGATTTGCAAAACAAAATTATACCATGCTCGACAATTTAAAGTTAGGTTATGGCGGAACAAAAACTGAAATGGAGCGATTAATTGCAGACGCTAACGAGTACGCTAAATCTATAGGACAAGCCAGTGATTTATCAATTAATAGCTTTAGCGATATAGTAACAGCAATTGAACTTATACAAGAAAAGCAAGGTATCGCAAAAACAACAGAAAGAGAAGCAATGACAACACTTGAAGGTTCTGCGAATGCAACTAAGGCAGCTTGGGAAAATGTTATAACTGCTATAGCTAAAGGTGAAGGACTTCCCGAAGCACTTGAACAGTTAAAAATAGGACTTTTAGGCGAAGATGAAGGAGAAGGTTTAATAAATCAATTAATACCTAGGATTCAGCAGGTATTTGAAGGGCTAGCCGATTTTATTCGAGAAGCAAGCCCTTATATAAGTGATGCATTACCCGATTTAATTGTTGCAATTTTACCATCAATGATTGAAGCAGCAACAACCTTAGCGTTAGGAGTGGCAGAAGCCATTCCTGAAATAATAACGACTGTATGGGATTCTATAATAGAATCCATCAACAACTTAAAAGATATGCTTAATGCAGAATCTCCAGGATTAGGCGATACTTTCGAAGCCTTAACAGTTGTTGTAGCTGGATTAACAGCGGCTTTTATAGCTTTTAAAACTGCTATGATGATAACTGAAACAATAGAAGCATTAAAGGTAGCGATGGGAACATTCCAAGCATCTACAGAGGGCTTGACGATAGCGCAAAGACTATTAAACATGGTAATGGAAGCAAATCCTTTTGTATTAGTTGCTACACTAATTGCAGGACTAGTATCTGCAATAATTGTGTTATGGAACACAAATGACCAATTTAGGACAGCTTGTGAGAATGTATGGAATTCGATTAAATCCGTTGTATCAAATGTTGTCGAAAATGTTAAACAAAAGTGGAACGATGCAGTACAATTTTTAAAAGATTTGCCCGAAAATGCTAAGACATGGGCTAAAGACATGATTGATAACTTTGTTAACGGAATTAAAAACAAAATTAACGATGTTAAAAACGCTGCCAAGAACATAGCGCAGACTGTAAGAGATTTCATTGGGTTTTCTGAACCTAAAGAAGGACCATTATCAGTATTCCACACATTCGCGCCAGATATGATTGATTTATTTACACAAGGAATTGCGGAAAATGAAGGAAAGTTGACAGACCAAGTTTCTAAATCTTTTGATTTTTCGGATTCTGTTGTTGAAAACCCACCTACTACAGAAAGCTTAGTAACTAGCGGCACTAGCAATGATAGTAAGATTGATGCTATAATTAATATGTTAGCTGAATACCTTCCACAGGTATCCAATACAAGTGTAGTGCTTGATACAGGCGCATTAGTTGGACAGATTGCGCCCGATATGGATGTTGAGCTAGGAAGATTGGCGGATAAAAACTTAAGAGGAGTATATTAATAATATGACTTATATAATTGACAGAGGCGTGTTAATTAATGGTAAGCATAGTTACAGAGATTGGGGCTTGATGCTAGTTAATACTAGCATTGAAGCCCCTAAGCCTAAGACTAAATCTATATCAATTCCTTTCAGAAATGGAGATATAGACCTTACCGAAGTTAATGACACTCAAATTAAATACGATAATCGAACAATAAAGATTAAATTTAGAAAGATAGGTGACTTTGATGCAAACAAGGTGCTTGTTGACGAATTGATTAATGATATTCATGGGATTAGCACACATTTAATTTTCGATGACGATTTTGCGTACTTTTATAGTGGAAGAATTACAGATATAGACTATAGCAGAGACATGGATAAATTAAATATCACAATAACAGCAGACTGTGAACCTTATAAGTACAATGTTGAATCGACAGCAGAAGAATGGCTATGGGATGATTTTGACTTTGAATACGGAATTATTAACGATGCCAAAGATAAAATCATTGATAACAAAGGAATTATTGAGATTGTTTCCGAGCGTGGCGGTGGAATCCCTACAATTATTACAGATAAGCCTATTCAGATTGACTTTGAAGGAATCAAACACACATTAAGAACTAATCAAGAAACGTATTATGACTACAACATCAAGGCAGGAAGTAATTTCTTTAAAATTAACACTGTATATGATGAAGTTGCAACAGTTACTATTGACTACAGAGGGGGTAAACTATAGTGTACAAGCTTTATTTTAAAAAAGATAATGAAAAAATATTATTTTATGACTCCAATAATGATAGCTTAAGTTTAATTGACCCTAAGCTTACTTATGGAGTTAACATCGCAGGTGAGTTAAATTTTACAATTGCGCCAACGCATCCATATTTTGACGATTTAAACGCAGATAGAACTACAGAAATCCTTTTATATGACGATAATAAGCTTATATTTAAGTGTTTCCCAACAGAGCAGAAGATTGACTTATACAGACAAAAAAAGCTTACCTGTGAAGGCGTTATGAGCTTTTTAAACGATAGCAATCAAAGACAAGCAAAATATCAGCACTTAACGATTGCAGGTTATTTAGAAATTTTAATAAACAATCACAATGCAGATTTAAACGCAAGCTTAGGCAATATGCGCTATTTCAAATTAGGCAATGTAACAGTAACAGAGACAGAAAATTTATATAGATATACTAACTATAATAGTACTTGGAAAGAAATAAAAGAAGATTTAATTGATAATTATGGTGGCTTTATTTTGCCAAGATATGAGGAAGACTTTACTTATATTGATTATTACAAAGATGCTATAAGGGTAAGCAATCAATCTGTGCAGCTAGGTGTCAATTTGACCGACTATGATAGTAACTTAGATACAACCGATTACATTACTAAGATTATTCCACTTGGTGAAAAACAAGATAAGCAAGAAGTAGAAGGACTAGATAGCTATTTAACAATTGCAAGTGTAAATGATGGTAAAGACTATTTAATAAATGAAGAAGCTGCTGCCACTTATGGAATTATTACCAACACTGTTAAATGGGATAAAGTTACTGACCCTAGCATATTAAAGAGGAAAGGTGAACAGTATTTAACAGATTTTCAATTTAATTCAGTTGACATTGATGTAAAAGCAGTTGATTTATCTTTAATTGATGCAAGCTTAAATAAATATCAATTATTAGATAGTATTAAAGTCTACTCTAAACCTCATGGAATGGATAAATATTTTGTATTACAAAAAATAACCAAAACATTAAATGACCCAAGTAAAGACACTTTGAGCTTAAGCGGAAATGTAACAGGAATGTCAACTAAAAGTAAAAAGAGCCTTGTTAATATTACCAATGATAATGTAATTGACACAGATGAGGTGCTTTCACAAGCGCAATTGCAAGCTACAGCTATGCTTAATGGTGGAAATGGTGGCTATGTTGTTATTGACGTTAACGAAAATAAGCAACCTAATAGAATCCTTATCATGGATAAACCAAGCCTTGAAGAAGCGCAAGACGTAATTGTGATGAATAAGAATGGTATAGGTTTTTCTCACGATGGTGGAGAAACTTATGAATCGGCTTGGACTATTGATGGCAAATTTAATGCTAATTATATTACCACAGGAAAGATTGCGGGAGAAAGAAATCCAGATACTTACTTTGATTTGGATAATGCTGAACTTGTTACTTATAAAGATGGTTGGGAAACTGTTGTTAAAAATGGAAGCTTATATACAAGAATCAAAGATGACAGATGGGGCATAGAGATTTATCATGAATTTTTAAATTTTTTTAATTGGGTTAATGGGAAAAGGTTAGGCTGTATTACTACCGCATCTACTGCCGATACATCAGTAGAATCTATCATAATGATACTTCATGACAATACAGGCTTTATAATTAGGGACGAAGAATCGAACAATGATATTGCACGTTTTCATGAAAATTTTGTAGGAATTGGCACTATTCCTAATACACAGTATCAATTGCAGATAAGACCTAATTATACTAAGCTAGGAAGCAAGAGCGGACAATATGGATATACTGCTGCAGATGATGCGTGTCACATCACATGGGGTGGCTATGAATATCATCCTATGCTCTGTGGAACTGGCAATAAATATCGAGCATATTGGAGCGGGGCAACCTTAAGTTTTATAATTGACGATACCACTGTATGGAATTCATCAGATGAACGCATGAAAGCTAATATTAAGCCTGTATCAGATGAATTTATTAACGCTTGTGGAAATGTGGAGCTTAAGCAATTTTCATACACTCCCGATATTTACGATAAAGAAGTGATACACTTAGGAATTATTGCGCAAGATATCAGAAAAGCTATGAAAGAGCAAGGAATCAATGTCGATAAAACAGGAGTTTCAGGCACTTACAAACAAAATGATGAAGACTACTATACAGTAGATAAACAAGAGTTCTTAATCGGTCGAGTTGCTTTTGATGAAAGAAAAATCAAAAATCTAGAAGCTACAATCAAAGAACAAGATAAAAAAATAAAAGAACTTGAAGATAAATATAATGAATTGTATAATTTAATTAATAATTTGAAAGGAGATAATTAATCATGAGTGTATATGATGATTTAGACAATATCATCCATGCAAGATATGGTAAAGATGTTAGACAATCAATACATGATGCAATTAGTCAATGTTACTCCGATGCTACAGGCAATCCCGATAGTGTTGCGGCTTTTGCGGAAGAAATAATCGAACTTAAAAATCGAATCAATACGCTTGAATCTAATCGTTCTTGGGTTGGCAAGATTATTGTTGACAGCGAATTAGATACGATGGAGAAGGTAATTGCACGTTATGGTGGAACTGAATGGGTTAAGATTGAAGGGCGTGTACTTGTTGGTGCTGATTCTACTCATGCAGCAGGTGAAGAGTTTGGTAATGCAAGCTCAACATTAACCGCATCCAATATTCCACAACACAACCATACTTATATCAAGGCTGATGCAGTTGAGCCACATCAACTCACAGCAGAAGAAATGCCGCGTCATTGGCATCCTTTTGCAGGAGGCGACGTAGGTGGAACTTATACCTTTTCGTGGGGAAGAACATTTAATCATAATGTCTTTATTGATGGCGGTGAAGCACAAGCAGGGCAAACAGAAGGAAATAGGTTATGCACTGACCAAACAAACTTTAATGGCACAGAAGCAGTAGGTAATGACAAAGCTCATGAACATGACTTATCTGTAATTAACGCTAATACAAGTAATTACGGAAGTGTTAACCCTACTCCTGTAGATATAGTGCAACCATCAATTGCAGTCTACATTTGGAAGAGAACGATTTAAAGTTAAAAAAATCCATAAAACTCTTGACCTGTTTTATAGTTAGTAGTATTCTTTAAATGAAATTAAATATAGAAAGGCGATATATATGGATAAAAAGACACTTAAGGCTGCTTTTAATCGAGCAATTAGAACTTTTTTCCAAAGTTTAGCATCTAGCTTACCTGTAGGATTTATTATTACTCCCGAAATGATAAGCAAGGCTAATTGGAATTATTTAATGATTGTTCTTGCATGGATTGCTACAGCCCTATTTGCTGGCGTTGCAAGCTTAGTCACATCGTTTGCGCGAGGAATGCCAGAGATAGGAGTAGAAAACGATGAATGTAACAGTTAACATCACTCTTGCGTGTTCTATAGTTGCACTTGTAGTCAATATCTTAAACATTGTAGGCAAATTTAACGCAAAATCAGAAAAAAACGCTGATATCAATTTGCAAAATGAAAAAAATTTCTTGCAAATTAACTTAAAGTTAGATATGTTTAGTCAGAGTATTGGTAATATTAAAGATAATGTTAACAAGACTACTCAAATGCTTGATTCCATGCAAAAGAAGGTAATTAGGATGGAAAGTGATATTGACAATCATGGTGAGAAGCTAAAAGACCATGAAGACAGAATCAATCGATTAGAAGGCAGATAACATGAATCAGAATGATACTTATATACACGATGCTTATATGTCTATGGCGGAAAGAACAATCAAGCGCTTATGGATAAGTACTATTTTAGGTATTATCTTAACGTTAATAACTAATGTAGGTTGGCTTATCTATGAAAGTCAGTTTGAGCTTGTTGAAACAACATCATACACAGCCACACAAGAGATAGACGATATACAGCAGTGTACAGACATTAAAGGAATTGAGATTAATGAGTATTAAACAGACAATTACGATTATCAAAGAAAGATTTCGTAGAAAAAAGAAGAAGAATTAGGGGAGCTTAAATATGAGGTTTGACGCGAAAAAAGGATATTCAAAAGATGACATTGAACATACGATAGATAAATATGTAAATATGCACTTGAACGCAGAGCGCAACCGTGCTATACTTAAAAGGCGCTTAATAGATGGATTAACACACGAGCAATTAGCAGAAGAATTTGACTTATCAACGCAGTCAATTCAAAAAATCTTATACAAGTATGAGCAGGTGGTCTTTAACCATCTACCATGACATATATAGTTTTTTTCCAACCTCCCTTGGAAGCTGGCATTGATTTTCCCTCCTTTTTTTCAATGCCAGCATTTTTTATGTCTAAAATTATTATTAAAGTATACATTTTTTATAAATAAAATTTCTTTTTGAATAAATAATTCTAATCTATACTCTATCCATGAAGACATTTGTTAAATATAACCCAAACCCATTACAAAAAAATACAGGTGATTGCGTAATAAGGATGCTTACTCTTGTTACTGGCGAGAGTTGGGGAACATGTTACGCAAATTTAGCACTAAAAGGGCTAGAAATGGCTGAAATGCCATCAGCTAATGTCGTGTGGATTTCTTTTTTACAAGACATAGGCTTTAAAAAATATATAATTCCGAATAGTTGCCCTAATTGCTACACTATACAAGACTTTTGCAATGACCATCCGCAAGGGCTGTATGTTGTAGGTACAGGAACTCACGTTGTAGCTGTCTTAAATGGTCAATATTACGATTCTTGGGATTCGGGCGATGAAATTCCTGTCTTCTATCTGAAAGGGGGTAAACTAAGTGAATTACGGGTATGATAACCCTATACTCAATTATGGTCGCGTAAATCCATACAATGGATATCAACAGCCACAACCTACACAGATGTACAATCCTAATAGTAGGAAATGGGTGCAAGGATTAGCAGGAGCTAAGTCTTATCTCGTAGCACCTAATCAAACAGTTGATTTGTGGGATAGCGAATCCCAAACAATTTATGTTAAGTCAGCAGATGCGAGCGGGTTGCCAACACTAAAGGTATTGGATTATACATTGCGTGACAATGGCTCTAATTTAACCGAGAACAACGTTTTGAGCAACGAACGTGAATTTGTTAGTATAAATGACTTTAAAGCCTTAGAAAGCAAATTAGCAACGTTAGAAAACGAATTAATGAGTTTAAAAGCTCCTAAGCATGAAAAGAAAGTTAACAACCTAGTTAAAGGAGATAAATAAAAATCAATGGATATGCAAACACTATTAAATCAATTTAAAGGATTTATGAACAATCCTGTTCAATATATGATGTCGAATCGTTTAAACATTCCACAAGAGATGTTAAACAATCCTAATCAATCAATTCAATATCTGCTTAATACAGGCAAAATCACACAGCAACAGTATGATTGGGCGGTTAATCAAGCAAGAAATCTTCAAAATAACAATGATTTTAAAAACTTATTAAATAATTATAGGCAATAACCTGCGCAGGTTTTGTAATATATCCGATTGCTCAAATTTGAGCAGTCGCAGACCGCAAAAAATTAAGCGGTAGAAAGGAACTTTTATGAGTTTAACAGAAAATTCTAACGGACTTGTTATGCCAGTATCTCCATTAGGTGGATATGGTGGCGGTAACATGGGCTTTGGCGGTGATTGGGGAAGCTTAATTGTACTTTTCCTTATTGCAGCTATGTTTGGGGGCTTCGGTAATGGCTTCGGCGGTTTTGGCGGAAATAACGTCAGCGCTTCGGAATTCCCATGGCTTTTAAACGGACAGAATGCAATTAATACCAACACTGATAACGGCTTTAATAATTTGGCTGTTACAAATGGTATTAATTCAATCAATTCTGGTATTCAGAATTTATCAACACAGCTTTGCAATTCAACAGCGGGAATCAATCAGACTGTTAATGCAGGCTTTAGCAATGTTGAAACTTCTGCAAATGCTCGTCAGATGGCTAATATGCAGACATCTTTCGGAATGCAGACAGCAATGAATCAAGGTTTTAATGATTTAAGTACACAGTTTGCTAACTGTTGTTGTGAAAATCGCTTAGGACTTGCAAATTTAGGTTCTGACATTGCACGAGAAAATTGTGCAGACAGAGCTGCTATATCTGACGGATTAAGAGATGTCTTAGCAAATCAGACAGCTAATACACAGCGTATATTAGATGTTTTATGTCAAGATAAGATTGATGCTAAGAATGAAAAGATTGCAGACCTTGAAAGACAGCTTACAATGGCTAATCTTGCAAGCTCACAGGCACTACAGACACAGCAGTTAATTGCGGATAATGCGCTACAGACTAACGCTTTAGAACAGTATCTAGCACCTACACCTAGACCAGCTTATATTGTTCAGAATCCTAACTGCTGCCCTACACAGTCAACTTGTGGCTGCAATACAGGTTGCGGAAACTTTTAAGTGAGGTGATGTTATGGCAGAATATTTAGCTAATGGGGTGCAAGCAGTTGATTTAAACGCACCTATTATTTTCACAGCTTCTATCCCTTGCAATAAAGGCTATGTTTATCATGAAGACGAGACAGGGATTTTTATTCTAAAAGGCAATACAAACAATTGCTTTGCAAGATATCAGCTCACATTTAATGGAAATATCGCACTCCCTACAGATGCAACAGTGACGCCCGTAGCCCTCGCTATCGCAGTGAATGGAGAGCCTAGAGCTACATCTAGAGCAATATTTACTCCTGCGGCAGCAGACGAGTATGGAAACGTTACTAGTACAGCTATAGTAACAGTTCCTAGAGGTTGTTGCTTTAGCGCATCAATTAGAGCGGTCAGTGGAGTTACTAACGCAACAGACGAGCCAGCACCTACAATTAGCGTAATAAACGCTAATTTAGTTATCAATCGCATTGCGTAGAAAGGTTGAAGAAATGGGAAATTATCATAAATTAGAGTCCATGCTTGAAGAAGAGCTAGATAAGATTACCGCACAAGGCAAGTTAGGCACAAGTGCTTTAGAGGTTGGCGACAAAGTCGCTCACTTCTTAAAATCGCTAAAAACAATAGATGCCATGGACGGAGAATCTTACGACGACTATTCTAACGACTATATGCCAATGAATAGTAATAATAATTCCTATGCTAGAGGTCGTGGAGCATATGCAAAACGAGATTCTATGGGAAGATACTCAAGCAGATATAGTGGAAATGATAAGCAGTCGCTTATGAAAGAAATTGAAATGCTTAAAGACAGATTAGAAGATATGGAGTAAATAAAAGCTATGCCAACGAAAGAAGAGTTAGAGGACGCAATTAATCAAATACAAACGATGCCAGCAAGCTTTGATAATTGCTTAAAATTATCGACTTATTACAATTTACTTAATATTATTAATAGTAATTATAATAATGCATATGACATTCAATATTCTAGTGATAGTGAATTTATGCAAATAGCGCCAAATATCAATATAAATCGCCTTTTTGAGATAACGGATGAAGTGTTTAGTTGTATTCAAATAATTGCACCTAAACTCTATCAATCAGCAATGGATAAGCTTAAAACTTCATAATTTTGAAAGAGAGAGTATTTGAAAAAATATTCTCTCTTTTTTTGAAAAAATGCTTTACTTTAAGATATCAATATGTTATACTTTAATCAAGTAATACTTATAACACAATTAAGAATTGCTTAATATTATACAAGGCAGGTGATGAAAAATAGTAAAAGAGCAAATACTCAATTCTAGAGAAGATTGGCTCTTATCAAGAAATAATAGTATAGGCGGTTCGGATGCAAGTTGCATTTTAGGCCTAAATGATTATAAGACAAATGTCGATTTGTGGAAGATTAAAAAAGGATTAGCCGAGCAAGAAGACATATCTGATAAACCTTATGTCAAGTATGGAACAGAAGCAGAGAAGTATTTAAGGGGCTTGTTTGCTTTAGACTTTCCACAGTATGAAGTCTTATATGATGAAAACAATTACTGGACTAATAGCAAATATCCATACTTACACGCATCTTTGGACGCTTGGCTTATTGAAAAAGAGACTGGCAAAAAAGGAATCCTAGAGATAAAGACTAGTAATATTATTAATAGCACTATGGCTAAGAAATGGGATAATCAAATCCCAGATAATTACTATATTCAGATATTGCATTACTTTATCGTGACAGAATTTGATTTTGCCATATTAAAAGCGCAGTTGCGATACGACTATAACGATGAAATCTATTTAAGAACTAAGCATTATAAGATTGAAAGAGCAGAAGTTCTTGACGATATCAATTATTTACTTGAAAAAGAGCAAGAATTTATTAAGTGTTTGGAATCAAATACAGAACCAGCACTTATACTACCAACAATTTAATAAAAAGGAGATTAAACTATGGAATTAAAAGTTAATGAAGTATCAATACCCGAAAAGATTACATTCAATTATGATGAACTTAAGCAGGAGATTGCGGAAAAGGTTAAGACTTATGAAGTGCTCGTGTATGATGATACACAGATTAAGCAGGCTAAGAGTGATAGAGCTAACTTAAACAAGCTTAAGAAAGCGTTGAACGATGAAAGAATCAGACGTGAAAAGGAATACATGCAACCTTTTAATGTGTTTAAAGACCAAATCAACGAGATTATAAGCATTATTGATAAGCCTGTAAGCATGATTGACAATCAAGTTAAGGAATATGAGCAAATACAGAAGCAAGAAAAGGCTAACAAGGTTATGGATAAGTTCAACGAGCTTAACACTTATGAGTGGCTTAAATTGCAACAATTCGCTGATAAGCGTTGGAGCAATTCAACTTATACATTAAGCAAAATTGAACAGGATATCAAAGATAAATTAGAATCAATTGCTAAAGACCTTGATATCATTTCTAAAATGCCCGATTTTAGCTTTGAAGCAACCGAGGTATATAAATCTACACTTGACCTACAAAAGTCGCTAGATGAAGGCAAGAGACTTGCAGAAATACAAGCTAGAAAAGAAGAAGAAGAAAAGCGCAGACGTGAGGAAGCTGAAAGACGTATTGCAGAGCAGGAAAGAGCGCAAGAAGAAGCAAGAATAGCAGAAATGGAAGCCAACAGAGCAAAGGCACTCCAACAAATTGATGAAATGCAAGCAGGAAGTCAGCAGGCAGAAGAAGAGCCTAAGCAGTGGGTTAATTTCAGTGCGCATCTTACAGTAGCACAGGCACTCGAATTGAAAAGCTTTTTTGAATCAAAAAATATAGAATTTAAGGCAATCTAAATTATAACAAATACAGTAAATAAGCGGTTTAGAAATAAATCGCTTATTTTTTTATTTTTTTTCGCAAAAACTATTGACAGTAAGTATTACTTGCTATATAATCATAATTGTTCAAAGGAACAAAACAAAACAAAACAAAGCGAGGTAAACAACATGAATATGAGTATTTTTAAGGGAATGAACGCAAACACAAAAATGAATGCAATTAGCAAAGAAGAAGAATTTGCATTTGCAGATGCAATTTTTGAAGATTATAAAAGAAGACAAGAAGAAAACGACAGAAAAAGAAAAGAAGAAAGAGAAAGAAAGCTTGCAAGTGGTGAGATAATCAAAGTTGGTGATAAATATTATGATGCCAGATATTACAAGGGCTAAAAAATAAGAGCAATATGTTAAACATACAGCTCTTTTAAAAAATTAAGATATAATTTTTTTCTATGCAAAATGCATTATAACAAATAATTTTAAAACAATCAAGTGAGGTAAGGACATGAGAACATTTGCTATTATAAAAAAACAGTACAAATATAATAAAGTCGTTGGCTTTGCAATCAAGGGATTTGTAAATAGTGATACTTATCCAAGCAGCATAAATAATGATAAAGAAAAATATCCAGATTATTATAATTGCGATATTATAGAATTATATAATAATTGCAATATTAAGATTTTATAAAATTATTGCTGACCTATCGGCATAACGGGGAAACAAAACGCATCAAAAATATATCACAAAAATGACCTATCGTTATCGGGGAGAAAGGGGGAAAGATTAAAAATCTTTACGGAAACTGAGGGATAATTTTTAGCTGTTCTTACTCCATTTTTCACAAGGTTATAAACAACCATGTGAAAAGTTATTCACAGTTTATCCACAACTTATCCACACGTTTTCCACAAAGTTATCCACATAAGAAAACCCAGTAGGGGTGCGGGTTTGAGGCGCTTATCAACTTATCCACACCCCCTACTACTACTACTACTAAATATATATATATTTATATATAGGCGCAAGCGCCAAAGAAAACGAGGAAACTAAGACTATTTTTGAGAGGTGAAAATTTATGAGATGTGTTGAAAATGATTGTTGCGGATGTGCTACAGAAAGTTATCCATGTAGAGGTGATATTTGTTCTTATAGACATTCAGTTCATTTATACTGTGATATATGTCATAACGACGTAGAAAAGCTTTATGAATACGATGGCAGTGATTATTGTGAAGAATGCTTATTAGAGCAATTTGACTCGATTGATATTGATACAGCCGATTGGAGAGACATTGACGCTGCATATTAACATAAATTTAAAAAAAGAGAGGTTTTAAAACATGGCAAAGGTTACAAAAGAACAGTTAGCAAGATTAGAGGGAATGAAATACGCTTATGAATTTGTTAAAAATCATAGCGTTGAGGAATTAAAAAAGGAAATTGATTTTAGAGGTGCTACAAATCTACCTTTTAGCATTAACAAGCAATCAGTAATTGACTTTGAAGAAGAGACAAAGCAAAGAATTATATCAACTGTAATGCTAATGTCTGTATTAGTGCTAAGAGAAGAGTTTGGATTTGGTGAAAAGCGAATTGACAAGTTTTCAAACAAGTTTGAACAAAACTCTAACCAGCTACTTACAGGCGATTTAACATGGCGAGATACTTACGAAGCTATGGTTGAAGAGGTAGGCTTTAGATTGAACATTGATGATGAAATTTTAAATATAAAAACAAAAAATTAAAAAACACTTGAAAAGTATTACCAAGTATGTTATATTATATGTGAGCCTAGTTGTTAGGCTTGCATATAATCACAAAGAAGGGAGAGAGCATGAATCAAACACAAGCGGTAAGAGATTATTTAGTTGCAGGAAACGGATTGACTTCGTTGGAAGCTATACAGAAATTTGGATGCACTAGACTAAGTGCTAAGATATTTGATTTACGAAAAAAAGGATATGCAATTGAATCCGAGCCTGTAGACGTTTACGACAGATACGGCAAGCGTACACAGGTTGCTAGATACAAGTGCGTTAAAACACCAGAAGAAAGGGGATTATTAAATGGTAAAGAACGAAAAGAAAGAAACTAAGAAAAAGAGTACTAAGGAAGCGTGGGCTAGAGTGATTAGCGTTAAGCTACACAAGACTAAGGATGCAGATATTCTTTTAAAGCTTGCAAAGACAGGCAATATGAACGGATATATTAAACAGTTAATTAGAGCAGATATTGCAAGAGGTGAGGATTAATGTATCAAAAATATCATGCGCATAAGGTCAACGTTGGCAATATGGTTTTTGATTCAAAAAAAGAATACAGAAGGTATTTAGAATTAAAAGCCATGGAAGAAGCCGAGCAAATCAGTGGATTAAAACGACAGGTTAAATATGTTCTTATTCCTGCACAGCGTGAGCCTGATACAATTGGAAAGCGTGGCGGAAAGATTAAAGGAAAGCTAATTGAACGTGAATGCAGTTATATAGCGGACTTCGTTTACACCGACAACGAAGGAAATACCGTTGTCGAAGATACTAAGGGCATGAGGACTACAGAATATATCATTAAGCGCAAGCTTATGTTGTATTTAAAGAATATTAGAATTAAAGAGGTTTAATATGGATGATAAAAAAATTGACTATTGGGATAAGAACCATTTAAGAAATAAAGAGAAAACCTTGTTAAAAGCGGTTAAAATTAAGGAAGATATGGCGGATGATGTTAAAATTAAAGATGTTATAACAGCCTTAGAAATTCAGAAAAACGACAGAAACGACATGGAACTTCAAGAAATATTGGATTTTATGAAGGAATGGCGACAGGTTACATCGGAAGTCAAAGAAAAGCTAGAAAAAGGCTATATTTTATAAAGGAGAACAAAGAAATGGATTTAGAAAATGTAACTGTAGAAGATTGTATAGAATTATATACAAAGAAGGACACTATCACAGTGTTAAACGATGGAAAAATTGAAAGATTTGAAAAGGAGAGCAAATAACATGGGATTTACTGAAATTTTGACAATCATATTTGTAGTTTTAAAATTAATTGGAGTTATTTCGTGGAGCTGGTGGCTTGTATTTTCTCCCGAGATAATCGCAGTAGTATTATATGCTTTATTTTTAATCGGAGTTTGCAAGGCAAACAGCAAGATAAGAAAGAGTTTTAAAAAAATGATGGAGGACGATAAAATATGGTAAACAATAGTTTAGTAAAAAAGGAAACAAAGCAAGGAATTACATCATTTCTAAATGGTGAATTGGTGAAAAATCATATTGCTAAGGCAATTGGCAAGGAAAACGAACAGAGATTCATTACATCAATAGTAAGTGCAGTTAATGCAAATCCAGCACTATCAGAATGTACAAACAATTCAATCTTAAGCAGCGCACTATTAGGTGAATCACTTAAATTATCACCAAGTCCACAGTTAGGACACTATTACATGGTTCCGTATGACAATAGAAAAGCAGGAGTTAAGGAAGCACAGTTTCAACTAGGTTATAAGGGCTATCTACAATTAGCAATGCGAAGCGGTCAGTATAAAAAGATTAATGTTGTAGCAATTAAAGAGGGCGAATTAATCAAATACGACCCATTAAACGAAGAAATCGAAGTAAATTTGATTGAAGATGATGAACTAAGAGAAGAAACACCAACATCTGGCTATTATGCGATGTTCGAGTATGTAAACGGATTCCGTAAGGCTATTTATTGGAGTAAAAAGCGTATGTTAAAGCATGCGGATAAATATTCAGCATCTTTCAGCTTAGAATCAACTAGTGGCAGATATCCAAAGGTTAGCTATGCAGATTATGAAGCGGGAAACTATAACCAAAAAGATGAATGGCTTTATAGCTCTAACTGGTACAAGGATTTTGATGGAATGGCTTATAAGACTATGTTACGCCAATTAATAAGCAAGTGGGGAATTATGAGTATTGAGCTACAGACCGCATTTGAAAGCGATATGGCTGTACTTAAGGAAGATGGCAGCAGAGAGTATGTAGACAATCCGAATATAATTGATATAGCAGCAGAAGACATAGCAACAGGAACAGTAGAAGCTCCAAAGGAAGAGAAAAAAGAAGAAAATACAGATGTAGCTAGTGCATTATTTAGCTAGGATTTAAGAGGGATAAAAAAATATCCCTCTTTTTTTAATTTTTTTGGAAAAAGTATTGACACAAAGTATTACTCTATGGTAATATATACTTGTTCCAAGGAACGAGGATAAAAAACAACAAAGTGAGGAAAAGCAATGGCAGAGTATATAGATAAAAAATACTTAGACAGAAAATTTCAAATAGATATGATGTGTACAAGAGGTGGAACATTATTCGATACTGAAAAAATTATTAATTCTCTACCAACCGCAGATGTAATCTCAATTCCAGAAGGAGCAACCAACGGAGATGTGATAAAGGCTATGTTTCCAGATTCTAAAGTGAACAACACAAAATATTCTTATGTCGTAGAAGTTAAATTGCCATATCATTCAAAATATGATACAGGGTTATTATTTGATAAAGATTGGTGGAACGTACCATATAAGAAAGAGGTGGAAGATGAGTAGATTAATAGATGCAGATAAATTAGAACCAGATACTGAATGGAACGACTATGATGACGATTTTGTTTCATATTCAGCGATTCAAATTAAAAATGCACCAACAGTTAAGGCAGTACCGATTTATAAATTAAAAAATTTAGTTGATAGATTACAAGACGAAAAAGACTATGCTTATGCTAATTTCGATAAGTATAAAATAGAAGTATTGTGTTGTGATGATGTATACGACTTACCAGACGATGATTATAGATTTGGACTAGATAGAGCAATCGAGTTGTTACAATTATTGATTGCAGAAA
>AUXO017421834.1_pt1 | contig 34202 bp, 28 predicted proteins | sample 768731 | NCBI WGS metagenome assembly AUXO01 (sample SAMN02715735, study PRJNA202380) | gut metagenome | biome: sheep rumen | host: Ovis aries | place: New Zealand: Palmerston North
AATACGTATTTATGTCATTAACAGCATTAAACTCATACTTGGAACCATTTGAAGAGTATTTCAATAGAGACGGAGTGACTGAAGTTATCGTGAATAAGCCGTGTGAATTGTGGGTAGAGCAATACGGAGACAGCAAACCTTATACGGTTCCACAATGTGATATGAAACATTTGAGAGGTATGGCATCGCTTATAGCACAATCTACGGAACAAATGATTGATGAAGAACATCCAATCTTAGGTGGAACATTGCCAAACGGATATCGTGTACAGATTGTAATTCCTCCTGCTTGTGAACCAGGACAAATTGCTTATTCAATTCGTAAGCCATCGCCCTTGAAATGGACACTTGATGACTATGAAAGAATGAAGTGTTTTGATAGCTGTGCCGTTGATGCGACAGAGAATATAAATGACCAAATACTATATGAGTTGCTTATTCAACGGAGGTTGAAGGAGTTTTTGATGTATGCTGTGCTTTTCAAAAAAAATACAATCTGTGCCGGTGGTACTTCAACTGGTAAAACAACTTTTACCAATGCAGTTATTCGTGCTATTCCAACGTGCGAAAGATTGATTACCATTGAAGATGCCCGAGAGGTAGACTTATCAATGCATAAAAACCACGTTCATTTAATTTGCTCCAAAGGCGGGCAGGGAAGAGCGAATGTGACGGCACAAGACTTAGTAGAAGTTTGCCTCCGTATGAGACCAGAAAGAATAATCGTTGGAGAGCTTCGTGGGGCGGAGGCATTCTCGTTTTTAAGAGCAATAAACACAGGACATCCTGGGTCAATTTCAACTCTCCACGCGGATACACCAGCAATGGCAAAAGAACAGTTAAAAATGATGGTTATGCAAGCGGGTTTAGGTATGCCACCAAGCGAAGTTGTAGATTATATCAATGCAGTTGTGGAAGTGATAGTTCAGTTAAAACGTGGGGAACACGGAGTAAGATTTATCAGCGAGATATATTATAAACATAAAAAACGATTTGATGAACAAAAAGCAAATGGAACATATAAAGAAATAGATTTAAGAAAAGAATTAAAACCTTATCGTGATAAAATCACTGTCACGATACCAGAGGAGTTTAAGAGTGATTATGTAGATGTTGATGGGTAGTGGAGAAATATATGTTAAATAAAGCACCAATGCAAGTAAGCAATGCAATTGAGCGTTTCCCAGATGTATTGAACACATTATTAATAGCAACAACACTACCAACAGGAAATGTACAAACATATAAAAACATTAAAGCATTGCAACAAGCTAAACCACAGCTTATAAGCGACTTGCCCAACGATATATCAAAGTACCTTTTAAAAAAAAATATACAAGCGTGGGTGGTACCAATGACCGTCGTGCACCAAGGCAACCAAGATAACTCACCGATACAAACAGAGACAGTTGAGGCAATAGTAACCAATCTCTTAGGCTCTGGCAACCAGATCTTGTTGCCGAATCGTATCAGAACTCAAGCAATTAGCACAAAAAATGTACGGTATTATTACGATGCTCAGAACAACATATGTATATTACACAACGAAGCACATAATTTAGAAATGAAAGTACCGGCAACATTGAAAAGCCAACTTCAAAACATACTGCCGTCTAGTGCATCCATACATTCATACAATGAATTACAACAAGATATCGCAACATCACAACAAGAAATTCAACAAAAAAACTCCCAAAACACCAACAATCAGTTTTTAAACAACGACCAATTTGGCGGAAATGGCGTGCAAAATGTCCAACAACAAAATAATTTAAACAATTACAATGGCTATAATCCAAATCAGATATATAATCAAAATTTTCAATCTAATCAACTTCCACAACCATTTCTAAATCAAAATTTCCAACAAAATTATCAAAACCAATTCAATATTCCAAACCAAAATTTAAACACAAACCAAAATTTAAACAATTTTAATTCTAATAACTTCTTCGGTAACCAAAATGCGATAATAAACCAACAACTTCAAACGCAAAATAATGTCAACAACAACCAAAATTTTATAAACCCTATTTACAACCAAAAAAATCAAATCCCTAACAACAACCTTAATAATATTATTAACCCAATTAACCAAAATCTAAATATGTTTATCAACAACAATATGCAGTTTCCGCAACAACAACAACAAATGCAAGCACAACTTCAACAACAAATACAACTGGAGCAACAACTCAACAGAGAAGTGCCGGAATGTATAATACAGCAAGAGAACAATGGATGGAAAACAATGTGGGATAACAAATTTTATCCCACTATGATAAACGCTACAGATGAGAAAGGAAACAATTCGTGTGTCTGCCAAATTGCTTTTGATGCGAATAACAAACCTCTGACAACTGACACCATTCCGCCACAAATATTATACACAATTACTTCTCAAATTGCATCCTCGAAAGACAAAACCAACTGGACAGACCAAGATATTAATGGCCAATTAAGGCTTCATACACTCAAGAAAACAGAAGATAGAACTTGGCATTATTCAAACACAAGCTACAACGAAGAAGGTAAAAGACTGTTGCCAAACACGGCTGAAAACATTTGTGATATAAAAGATGAAGATGTGGCTGACCAGCCGGTTCAGGTATTGAACAACGTCACAAACGAATGCACTATAATGACAGACGACAACAATTTAAACTATGCGGATTTCTTATCAAAAGAGGGACGAATAAAATCCGTAGAAAATAAAGATCCAGCAGAACAAATAAAACAAAATAACAGAAATTTATATTTGAACCTTAACAGACAATTACGAGAACTTAGTAGTAAAATCACGAAAAACTCTTTTCAAACCACAAACATAGAGAGCACAAGAAAAATCACAGAGCAAATTGAAGAAATAAGCAACATTCTACATCGACAATACTATCGCAAACCGCCAATTACAGGACAATTGCCGGGCGACTTGCAAACCAACGATCCCAAGTATAGAAACATAAACAAGAGTAATCAATTTTGGCACGATCATATCGAATTCGACGGCATCAATGGATATATTCCGGGTTATTTTGAAGATGGTGGTCAATACATAGAAGGAAAGTTCCGCTTCTATATTCCAATGATTGGTGATTTCATAGAATTCACTGAAAGCGAACTAAATGATTTTAGTGAAAAACAACAAAAACTTGTTGGCAACGCTAATTGTAATTGGTCTTGCTTTTTTAACGCAAGCAATGTCTTCCTGCAAGAAAATCACTTATTGACAATGTGTTTTTTGAAAATTAGTGATGAGCTTTTTGAAAAAGACGCACCTATACAACAAAATAGCACGAAGATACAACCACATTGTACAATCAAAAACAAATATAAACATCTCTTAAACCAAAATCCTACGCCCGCGATATTGGCCTTTGCCGACTATATTAGAGCAGTATATAGAGGAAATTTTGATTTTGTAGAAGCAATGTTTTTGAGAACAACACTCGGGCAACATAATACACAATTTGCAATGTCAGAGGCAAACGACGCAAAAGATTCTTTAAGAACAATGCTCCAAACGTTTCACAAAGAAACCTCGACAGAAAATTTTTACAAAGCACCGCAAAACACTTATAGCCAACGTTTACTTGCAGCTATGCCCAGACCTTTCAGGAAATCTGTAGGTAGTAGTTTCGTATCACGAAGTTCTTATACAACAGGGATAACAAAATCAAAGTATTTAGAACAAAACGACTACACATTCAATATACAGCAAGGAGACATTGCCGAACTTAGTGTCTGTCAATATCCAGATTATCCGAATGCAACAACACTTGCACATCCATCAAATGGCTGTCCACCTTACATGTATATACTCCACTCAGCAAGCAACACACTTTGTAGTGGTAAAGAGATAAACGAACAGTTAGGTATAAAAAATTTTCAACCAAATACCAATACACTTATGATTGCTTTCAACAGAGGCAAAAATAACAAGGACAAAAGAACCGTCTACATGCCTCTTTATGTTGAAAATAATGGCAACTATTTTGAACTATGCAGTATCGTACAGTGGCTACCAGGCGGCGTGAACCACTTTGTAAACTACAAAAAACACTCTGATGGAAAATGGTATTGCTATAATGATTCACAAGTTTTCCAAGTTTCAGAGGAAGACATATTAACATCGCTTGCCGGTCAACAAAACAATTATGTGCATTTATACACGCGTGTTCCGCCGGGCAGATGGCAAGAAAAAATGAATGAGCAAGATCAAGCCCTGCTTACTGAGGACATGCGAAAAAAAATAACATTAACTTCCAAAGAAGCTGATGATCTGAGGAAGATTATTAAAAAAAACTTCAATAAACAACAAGATACAAGAAATGTTGTTGTAACAATCAAAGATCAGCCATATACACTATCAGAGCTTGTAGGCAACGATTGGACTAAAATCTATCAGAAACTTAACAATGTATATACTCTTAGTGGCACCAACGTTGGCCGTGAACAAAATGGCTACAATCAAGCAATGTCACCATTGTTTGACATCAATAAGCTCACGCTACAATCACCACAAGTAATACCGCAAACAAACGGAACCCGCGCAATCAATCAAGATGCACTTCCAAACATTGGATTAGCATGGCAATTTCGCAAAAAATTCGGTACATTTGTCAGCAAAACACCACCTTATGCTATCAAAATTTATTCAGACGGCACACCTTACCGTCAGTATTTTAGTATTCCCTCAAACTACGAACAATGCAAAGAAGCAATAAAACAAGCAATCCGCACAAACAATCCAGAGATACCAGTAACACTCACACCAGACAAACCAGAAGGGTGGCACAGCGAAGAAGACGCAAAGAAAGAACAAAACACATGTACCATAGGAGCATTGGTAACCGATTTTAGCCCTCCATATACAGAAAACACAAAAAAACTAGCAATGACAACCATACGGATGTGGTACAACAACATTAAACAGAGAGAAAACGCATTAAACATGCCACAAACAACATTAAATGATACACTTCAATGCTTGTCAAACAAACTGGCAGATTTGGGCGTTGCACAAAAACAACCTGACCAATCCATAACAATAAATGCCATTCCTATACCCGAAGCAGTGCAAAAAGATATAGATGACGCAAACAAAAAGAAAGAGTATATCCCAGAGTCGCAACCATTACCACCATTTCAGCAACAGCCTATTGTTCAAAACAATAATCATCAACAACAAAAAACAGATGAGAACGAAGAAGACACCAACGAAAACGACGACATCATGACGCAAAACTTACAAAAACAAATCAATAATAGCATCAACACGAACCAACAGACATCTCTCGACGATGATATTCAACAACAAGACGACGACCATGAAGAACAAGAAGAAAACAACATAAACACTAATACTAATCAACAGCTGACTTTTAAACAGCCAACAAACAACAATGCGTTTAATCAACACGGCAATGTTCCAACGAATACAAACAGCACACACAAAACAAACGCAATTAACACATCAAAACCAGCAACTACCGGGCAACGATATATCAGCCAACATACTCCAAATACCCAAAGCTATCGCCTACCACAAAATTCGTTTTTTCAATCACCAAACACAACAACATACACAAAGCTTCAGGCCGACACTCAGCGAACACAACAAATGCAACCACAATCATTAACATCATTTGAATCGCAATTTCCGACACTGCAAACTATAACAACTAAACAAATGACAACAAATACAAACACATCCAGTCACAATACAAACAACAATTTGCCACAAAACACAAAAAGCCGTGGCAACACCAATAATTCACAACAACAAACACACGGCAATAACACAAGTACAAACGCAACTCCTTTGGAAGAACCTTCTTATGTTGGGGATATAGCAATAGGCATGGGATTAGGTGGTGGAGCAGTTACACTTGGCGTCCTTGGCGAAACTGGCGTTATACCAATGAATAAAACAATAGATATTGCTCTTATAACTTTAGGCATAATCGCAGCAATTGCTGTTATAATCCACAGCATATACAAAAAGAACCAGTATGAAGAAGCCAAACAAATAAAAAACAATGAACTACACAATTTAACAACAACAAACAAAACAAACTCACAAACCCCGCCAAGATAGATATCTTCCGCAATAACCAAAATAAAAACCAATAAACTTGTCATCAAGTTAATGATTGAAATATAAAAACTCAATATTCAAATTCACAAAATGATACGATATATTGTCTTTGACACAGAAACGACGGGTTTAGACCCTTTTAGTGGCGATAAACTTATTGAAATTGGTGCAGTAGAAATGTTTGACAAAACTCGTAGCGGAAAAACTTACAGACAACTAATAAACCCGGAAAGACAAATCCCACAAGATGCTATTGATATAACTCACATAACAAATGAAATGGTTGAAAATCAACCAACATTTAAAGAAATCATTCCTGATTTTTTGAACTTCCTAAAAACACCAAGTCAGCCTTGCGAAAAAACCATATTAGTGGCTCACAATGCCGGCTTTGATATAAAGTTTTTAAATCACCAGCTTGTTCAAGAAGGGATGCCTACACTTTCGGAATTTGAAATTATAGACACATTGGACTTGGCAAGAAGACAATTTCCGGGGCAAAAAGCAACCCTTGATATGCTTTGCGAAAAGTTTTCCATCTCTCTGGAAGAACGTCGCAAAGAAGGACACGGAGCTTTATTGGATAGTCAAATTTTAGCAGACGTCTTTGTTAAGTTGATGGAAAAAAACGCAAACATAAACAACCAGCTTGATGAACTGGACTTCGTTGGCATATCACACAGAGCAACGCCTCTGGAAAGAGAAAATAAATTTTCACTCTCAACCGAAGAAATCGAGCAACACAATAAATTCATCACAGAGAACAATTTAAGCTCATTTTAATTGTTTTAATCTCTTGCCTCAAACTCCAAATGCAAAACATCGGAGTCGTAATCAAAAACACTTGCAAATTAAAATGTTATTCTTTCACTCCGCCCGTTGATTATGGCTAATGTGGAATATTCAGCACAATTCACAATTCAAGATTTGATAGACTTACGTGTGCACTTCGGGCATAAAGTCGGAGCTCTAAATCCAAAAATGAGAGATTATGTTTTTGGAACAAAAAACGGCATAAGTATCATTGATGTAAGAAAAACCTACGCCAGCGCAATGCAAGCAATGGACTGCTGTTATAAATGTGGTAAAACAAATAAAAAGATTTTATTCGTCGGAACGGCTCCGCAAATCGCACCAATAGTGAAAGAATGTGCCGAAAAATGCGGACAATTTTATGTCACCGATCGTTGGCTGGGCGGAATTTTGACAAACTGGTACACCGTTTCTAAGTCTATTAAAACACTCATTTCGCACAATAAAGCCCTTGAAGATGAGGAAAACAATCTAACAAAAAAAGAAATAATTACTTTAACCAAAAAAAGGGATAAACTTATGGCAAGCTTTGGTGGCCTAATGAATTTACGCGGGCATCCAGATTTGGTTATTGTTTTAAATACAAAGGTTGATTATTTGGCGGTAAGAGAAGCTGTTTCCCTTGGCATCCCAACGATTGCATTGGTTGATACAAACGTTGATATGGACGGCATAACTTACCCAATTGCATCAAATGACGAAAGCAGTGCAATTGCGAAATTCTTCTGTGATGAATTCGCAAAAGCAATATTAGCTGGTTCACAAGAAACCACAAAAGAAGCCGGAATTGATATGGCGAAAGCTTTGAAAAAGAAAAAAGATGACAAGCATACAGAAGAAGACACCAAAAACAATAACGAAGAAGTTGCTGATAACAGCGAAAAAAGTGAATAGTAATTTTGTTTGTATTATCTTTTATGAGTGATTTAACCCTTGTGAAACAATTAAGAGAAATGTCTGGAGCCGGGATGATGGCATGTAAAAAAGCTTTGGAAGAATGTGGTGATGATATTGAAAAAGCTTTTGATTTTTTGCGAAAAAGTGGAGCTTTAAAAGCTGTCTCAAAAGCTGATAGAGCGACAAAAGAGGGCTTTTGTTGCGTTGTTAATAATGGCAATAAAGTCGTTATTGTAAAAATGAATTGCGAAACAGACTTTGTCGCAAAAAATGATAAATTTACAAATCTTTTGGAGCAATCTGCAAAAGTTGCACTTGACGAAGACATTAAATCGGTAGAAGAGCTGTCAAACAGATTAAAGGACAATATTTTGGAGCAAATTGCAGTATTAGGTGAAAATATAACAATTGGTGATGTAAAAGTTTTCGAGCTTGGCAATGGTGAAAGTTTCTCTTATTACGTTCATAATAAAGCCGACGGAAAAGACAACATCGGCAAAATTGTTTCGTTAATTATTGCAAAGGATAACAACAACGAAGCATCTGCTAATTTATTGAAGCAAATAAATATGCATATTACCGCTATGTCACCAGTTTCTTTGAAGGAAGAAGATGTGGGCAAAGATGTTATTGAACGAGAGCTTGCTGTTTATCGCGAACAAGTTGCACAGCTAAACAAACCAGAGGATATTGCAAAAAAGATGGTTGATGGTAAATTGAGAAAGTTCTTTGAGGAAAACATTCTTCTCAACCAAGTCTTCGTAATTGATAATAAAACAAAAATTAAAGATGTAATCGCAAACTTTAATAAAGCCAATGGTGTCAACTTGGAGATTTTGTCATTTTGCAGAATGTCAGTTTAACTCTTGTGTCTAACGACGATAGCAAACAGAGCAAAATATAAATAAAATTATAAAAGGAAAAGAGGATAGAGTGGGGCGGGAAGTATAAAAATACAAGATAAAAATTTACTATAAAACTGGATTTTTATTAACAAGATTGTGTTTTAGATTAAAGAGATGGCAAAAAAAAACGAAATTAAAATTAAGCACAATAGTAAAAACAAGAACGGCACAAACAAGGCAGAGCACGACAAAACCACAACGACAACCTCAAAAAAAAGGTTTCAAAATAAAATAATCAACAAGCCGAAAGGTATGAAAAAAGATATTAAAAAAACGAGTAAAAACACAGACAGCACAGGCGACAACATTAAAGAAAGCACAAAAAAAACCACAAAAAAAGTTAATAAAGAACTAATTGCAAGACAAAATACGCAAATCCAAAACATTGAAGAGCAAGAAAATTCGCTTGTGGTTATGGAAAATGGGAGCTTATTGGATGAAAACACGACGGGAAATAATTTAATGATTGAAGAGAACGATGAAAATTACAAAAATAGATTGCCAACATCTAATGGGTTGGTAAAATCAGGCAACAATACCGAGCAAGATATCGTCGGGGCTTACATAAGACAAATTTCTCAATTTCCATTGTTGACAGAAGAGGAGGAAGTCAAGCTTTTTAACCAATATATTGACGAAGGCAATCAAAAAGCCGGACAAGCAATAGTAATGAGCCATTTAAGACTTGTTGTGAAAATCGCGATGCAATATAAAAAATTTGGCATAAATATGATGGATTTAATCGCAGAAGGCAACCTTGGACTAATGACTGCATTGCAAAAATTTGACCGCTCAAAAAAAGCAAGATTTTCAACCTACGCATCCCTGTGGATAAAGGCAAAAATACAAGAATTTATTTTAAAATCGTGGAATGCCGTCAAAGTGGGCTCGCAAGCGGTAAGAAAGCAATTATTGTTTAATTTCAGTGGAGTTAAAAAAATGCTCGGTATAGGTAAAAACACAGATGCTATTGAAAGAGATAAAAAAATCGCCAACTATTTTGGGCTAAACAACGCAGAATATAACGATGTCGTTAATTCAATAAATAATCGTGAGGCCTCTCTTGATGCTCCAATGAGTGCGGAAAAAGACAATAGAGCATCCGTAATTGACACTCTGGACGTAAATAATAATTTTGTTGCTGCCATCGAGACTGAACAAGAAGAGCGTATAAAAAAACAAATATTCCTTGAAAGCCTGTCAATACTGAATGAACGACAAAGAGATATTATTTTTGAGCGATATTTGAACGAAAATGGCAAAGTTAGACTGGAAGATCTAAGTGCAAAATACGGCGTTTCAAAAGAAAGAATAAGACAAATAGAGGAAGGGGCAATAAAAAAACTGAAAGAGTTCGCTGAAAATTATCAAAAAAAGAATAAATAAAGGCTACACATCCAACAATACAAACCAAGCCAAAAAACCGACAAACAGAATAAAGACAATGAAAAAAACCAAATTCACAACAAAAATTATAACAAGCTGACTGAATGCCTAAAATAGGCAAATAAATCAACAAAAGTAATTAAAATATACACAAACAAAACAAGTGAAAAAGACTAAAAAACAACGCAACAACACAAAAACCACTAAATTATTAGATAAATATAAACAAAATGGACTAAAACTGGAAAGGACACCAAGAAAAAAGCAAGTCAAAGCCTACAACCTTACATCAATAAAGGTAGTTTTTCCTTTTTCATCAATTTGGATGTCTTTTTTATAAACCAATTGCTCTTGTTTTGCAACAACGATGCCTTTATCAACTCTGTCATTCAACGCGTTCTTTCTTTTCATTATTTTAAGCGTATATTTGCCACTTTTTATATTGTCAGTTGCGATAAAGATATTTGCCGGCAAAGAAACCCACTGACGAGTATCGACTATCCCGGCATTGCGGATTACTGTGCTATAACCAGCAAACACACCAGCGGCAGAAAGTAAAGCTAACGTCTCATCAACACTTGACAGTGCGATATACGACGAATAAGCAGAAAGCAAGCCAACGACCAATTGTGCGTTCACCTTTGCAAGCGTTTTTGCCACAATTCCGCTAATCTTCTCTTGTAGGTTTTCATATGCCATATCAGCAATTGGTTCAGCCAGTATCACAGGTTTTTCAACAATCTTCTTATTGCCCTGCCACAATGAATAATAATATTTATAATTGTTGTCATATTGCTGTATAAAAGGCTTTTCAAATTCATAGCCTTTTGATAATAGCGAACCAGCCAAAACTGCAACATTGTTTGTTAAAGCCAACGCGGCGATAGAGACGGGGTTTATTTCCTTTTGGGCTATCTTTTCTGCAACAACACCATCTTGGATAACAATGGCCAAATTTGTCTGCTTTTTACTTTCTAATCGCTTTAATTGACGATACACATAATCCACCACGTCTTTTAAATATGTATTTTTGTCATCTAAATACTGCATTCTTGTTTGCGATTCCTTCAAATGCTCTATGAAGCCCTTGTTTTTGTTGTTAAACGTTTTATAAATGGCATAACGAACCTTTGCGACATTCAAAGCATCTTTGTAAAGCTGTTTTGCAATCTGTAAATCGCTTGATGTACCAACCTGTTCGTGTATAAACGCCCCCCAGAGCTTTAAAAGCAAATCATCCATATACAACTGGTCGTTTGATTGTATTTCCCTTCCTTTCATCCAGCTGTCCCAATACATCACACTCGCTTTTGAAGCACCAAGATATACTTGCTTTGCTTGATTATCAAGAGTTTGATTTTCAATTACCATATTCTTTAAATCAATCTTATTTAAATCAGAATTGCTGATGTCCTGCTTTGCGTTATCGTTTTCAGTGCCATTGGTTGAAATCTGATTTTTGTCTTTCTTTGGAACAAATTTTTCGCAAACACCAGTATTATAAACCTTATAATTTGCCAAAGATTGATAAAAATTCAAAAGCGATTGCTCGTATGTCTGTCCGTAATATATTCCGTCGGTAGCACCAGTTCCAGAAGCAACCTCCTTTGTTGCACTCTTAGTAAAGTGTTCCTTTACAATATTACTTGCTTTGTCATAAATTTTTGTTGCAATACAAGCATTGCCATTTGATAGGTACGCCATGCCTTCCTCAAGGGTTTTTAACAAAACTTCGTCCTTATCTGGCAAAAACTCATCACTTACAACAAGCTCTTTTGCTTTGGAATATTGCCCTTGTTTATACATTGCGGAAAGTTGTGCCTGATTTTGTCTATACCCTCCCTTACTGCAAGAGGCGGAAACCAATGCTACACAAGAAACCCAAACAAAACCAGCCCTTCCGCTCAAAAACATAAAAAAATTTCAAAAATTACCAGCCGTAGCCGCTTCTTTCAGAATATTTTGATGTCTTATATCTTGCTCTCATAACTTCCGTACCGGTTTGCAAGTCAGTCATGCGAATATTTACAGAATACTCCTTTAATGTCTGACCTGCCAACATTTCTGGCTTCATATTTATATTACCAAATATCAGCAAATCTGCACCTGCTTGTTTGCCAATCTTTTTGACATCATTAGCATCAACCATTCCGTCGTTTTGATATTTAATTTCTTTTAAAATACGATTTCTTGCTTGTTCGTCTATCAATGTAAAGTCTCCGCTGGCAGAGAGTTCGTTAAGCAATTCGTCATTCATATCTTGAATTGGAAAATATGCTTCGGCTGTGTTGTTTTGAACCTCGGCAATAAATACTTTCGGTGTTTTATCGCCAAATTTTGCCATATATCTCTTATAACTCTTATTATTTTGCATTTGTTTCAATACTTCTTGAATTGCATTTGTCGTATCGGTTGCAACCCAATTATCGGTTATTGACATAGCTTTTTCATCACCCGCAGACGTTGACATTCTTTGAGCCTTTATTTTTGGCCCACAGCTTGCTAATGCTAAAACCGCAACACATAAAACCACTTTTTTACAACTTAACATACTTTTAAAACTAACCATAAAACAAATAAAATAAACAAAACAACAAAACCAATAATAAAACTAACCAACCGCCCAATCGGCCAAGTCAATCTAAACAATAAATCAAAAAACCAACAACTATATCAATTTACATTAACAAGCTGTCAATTTTTTCACTTATTTCTTTAAATATCTCCTCTTTTACGACATCAATGGCTTGTTGTTTATTTCTGCCTGTTCCGCTCTTATTCACACGAATGTTGCCAATGGTTTTATTACCTTGTTTGCAAGCTAAACTAACAAAAACCTCATATTTTTCAAACCCATCAACATTCAAATACTGCTTCTTTATATTCACATCGCCAGAAATAACTTTTTCCGCATCTTTTGAAATCTTATCAAGATGCTCTATTGTCTCGCTACGAATAAATTCCTGTAAATTTAAAGTATCGTTTTTTATTTCCTCCAAGCGGTAAAAATTCGGCTCACCTTTTGCTTTACGAACATCTTTCATCGTAATTTTTTCAGCGACAGACTTGCCGGTTAAACCCATATATTTTTGATTTTTCTCTTGCCTTGCTACGATTAACTTTTTAAGTTTTTTCACCGGAACAGGGCGAACCACAATATTATTTTGTAGCTCATTGTCTATGTTTTCTACCTTCAAAAGCGCCTCATTTTCAAGTTTATTTTTATCAACAACAGCAAAAGCATAACAATTTCCTGCCCCATCGTTATAAACTTCTTTTATAATCACGCCGGAAAGCATTTCACTAACTCCTTCATACAGTAAATAACTTGCACTTTGCTCGTCGTTGTTATTCTTTTGTGAAATTGAAAAAGACGAATTAGATTTAATATTCACGGAAAACTGCTTGGCAAGCTCACTTCTTGCGTTTGAAGACGCTAATACAATGCTTTTACCTTCGCCAACAGCACACATAAAACCATTTTCGCAATTCGCCAACGGATTATTTACCCATTGTGGCAATTTTCGCGAAACAACAGAAGCACAACCGCCAAAAACAAGACAAAGGGACGACAAACAGACTACGGAAAAGAAACAAAACATCGTTTTAAAAGCACCTTCTCCGCTCATCTTCTTGCCATCCAAAAATAACACAACCCAACCGTCAAAAACTCACTCATTGATTATTTCCTTGGTTTCCATTATAATTGCTATTTGCCTTTATCGTAGCATTTGTGATTGTATCAGCAATTTCTTTCATTGTAGATTTTTTGATTTTCACTGCTTGATAACAACTATAAACTTTTTTATCAGCATCGGCACCTAATGATTTCTTATAATTCTTTTGTTCCCAATAGCTTGCAACGTTCTCAACTCCACCAAGCTTTGATTGAATTTGATGCTTTATATTTGCTTCCGTTTTTGCGTCAATTTTGCCATTGTCATCACCGACTTTGTTTGAATATATGCTATTTATTTCTTGTGAAATTTCAGCAACAAGTTTCTCTGTCGCGTTAGCTCTTGCACCTTTTTGACATAAAACTTTATTAACATTGTCATAATCACCAACAAAATACTTATATTCTTTATCTTTCTGTCCAAGTTGCGTTTCGTCAAAAACCCAATCAGGTGTTTCATATGTTGACATATCGGATAAAGTATAAGAAAGGTCTTCTTTTTTCACTTTTCTTTTGTTAGAGCACCCTGCAATCGCCAAAGAAATGACAACCGGTGTCAATAAAAGCATCTTCTTGCTAACCATAAATATACGCCCAAAGCTGTGGAACAAAAATATAAATAGCAAGAGCCACCAAAACATCAATTAAAACTGCCTCAATCTGCGATTATATCTTCTATTGCCATAATATTTTGTTTCAACAAATGTCGCTATAATCTTCGTGGCCGTCTCTACATCAACAAATTTTGACCCAAGACATAACACATTGGCATTGTTCTTTTCTCGTGCAATAACGGCATCTTTTTCACTACGACAAGAAACCGCTCTTATGCGTCTATATCTGTTTGCCACCATCGCACTGCCAAAACCACTTGCACAGATAAAAACACCAAAGTGCTTTTGCCGTGAAATTCTCATCCAAGGAACAAATTTTTTAAATAATTTCACTGCTTTTTTTACATACAAAGGAAAATCGCACTTCCCAGGTGAATATGTGCCTACATCTATAAATTCAACTTTAAAACCAAACATTTCGCGAAAATCAAAGTTTTTAATCGCCTCCTTTAAGTCAAAACCCGCGTGATCGGCACAAACTACTATTTTCATCATAAAAACTCAACAAAAACTCGCTATTTTTACCCAAAAGTCGCCCCGCCAAGACGATAAGATGGATTGCTCGTTCCGTTATTGGAAAGTAAATAATAAACTTTATATGCCTTCAAATTTGGATAACTTCTAATATCATACATATTATCAATATAACCATTTTTATAAATAATTGTACCTTTTTGTATCGTAATGCCCTGACAAACACAAAGATTTACAACATCTTTATGTGATAAAATCCAAGGAAATCTATTAAACCAAGCATATTCATCGTCTGGCACAATTTCGTATTGATTTCGCACAAAAAACGAACCACTCAATAAAAACCTCATTCTTTTTGCAAAAATAGCTTTATTTTCATTACAAAGAATTACTTGCTTGCCAACGCGCACAAGATCTTTTAAAAAATCTCCCGGATAACGAGCAGAATGTAAAACATTTTCCGCAATAACATAATCAAAATAGCCATCTGCATATTCCGTTAATGCCCCAGCGTTAACATTTCCTTGTGCGACATCAAAACCAAAATTTATACTCGCCTTTTCCAATTCTGCCAGATTATCGTTCAAAATAGTAATATCAAGTTTAAAGATATCGCTTAGTTGTTTTAGTCGTGTATAATCTTCATTATAAATAAACAAAACCTTTGCTTCGTGGGTCAACAATTTTGCAAGCACAAACGTCTCTGTGTCCCAACCTTCTGGTAATTCTGGTTTTTTCTTCGCCACAATAACAACGTTGAACTTCGTTTATAAAAGTAAAGAAAAGCAACACAAAAGCTACCTATTGCCTTGCTCTGTGTTGTGAATTACCGCGATAATAATCACGACTATTTGATTTTGCCATCTCGTTGCTTTTACTATAATGAGTATTTTTATATTTTTGATAATTTTTACTCTTATTTTGTTCGGCATTTCTTGTTTTTTTTGAAAAATCCGTCCTATTATGTGTGGTTTTTCTTTCAAAATCCGAGACATCATTCTTGTTTCTGCGAGCCAAAGACAAACGGCCAGCATAGCTTCCTAATGTGCGAGAGACACCTGTTGCATAAATCTCACGGAAATCCTTTTGTAAAAACGGCTCTTGTCTTTTGCGATATCTGTCTTTGGATATTCGTGGAAGATTTTCTTGGTTTATTCTCTTTCTATCCAATGCTAAACGCAAACGAAATAAATGAACAATTTCAGCCTTCAAAACCTGTAAAGCTATAATAAACCTCCGCAATGATAATGGCAACATTTGAAGATTTATTCCCCTCAAATCAAGCTGATTATGTACACCTCTATTGAAATCCAAAAGCAATTTTTTAATCTGTCTCAATAAAGTTTTTTGTTGTTGCAACGAAAGTCCGCTTCTTTCCAACATTAAAGCTATCTTATTTGCCAACTTTCTACCTCTCAACAACGGACGCATAATTTTCATTGCCCTTTGTCGCATAATTTGTCGCTGTTTCTTTATCTGTAATGCTCGACTTAATTGCTTGCTTTTTTGCAATGACAGACCATCAAGTCCTAATGATAAAAAATTGGTTAAATCTCGGGTTTGTTGCATTGTAAGCCCTCTTTGAGGTTCAATTTTTTTTTGATATGAAAAATTTGTTTCAAAAAACATCCACAATCTGAAAGATTATAAAGTTTTTTAAAAAAAAACCAATACACACTGGATAAAAACTATTTTTTCTTTCTCAAATCAGATGCTATTGAAATTTTGATGATTTTATCAGGATTATCAACAAGCCCATTATTGATAACGTCGCCTTTTTTGATATTATCAACAAACTCCATTCCTTCAACGACATAGCCCCAAATTGTATATTGCCCGTCCAAATAAGTAGCATCAGCCGTGCAGATAAAAAATTGACTATCTGCACTATTTGGATCGCTTGCACGAGCCATTGACACGACCCCACGTTTATGACTATACTTTTTTGTAAATTCTGCCGGTATCTTCACACCGCTTCCGCCCGTGCCATTACCAAGAGGATCACCACCTTGTGCCATAAAATCAGCAATCACTCTGTGGAAAGTTAAGCCATCATAAAAACCTTCACGAACAAGTTGTTTAATGCGAGCCACGTGTTTTGGAGCAACATCAGGGAGCATACGAATAACAACACGCCCATCTTTCAGATCCATATAAAGTGTATTTTCCATATTAAAAGTTATCTTTTTGGCATTAGCCACATCATCAGAAAGCGTCATATATCCGAGAAAAAATAAACAACCTACAATTGCGGAACTTAAAAAACCAAATAAAAAACTTTTCTTCGCCACAAACAACTGGTAGAATTAAAAAACACGAATTTTATTTTTCAATATTTTATCTCGTTTTTATTTACAGCTATTCTCTCTATTTTGCATTGATATAAGCCATACTCTTTTCTTGATTTTCATTAAAAATACAGATAAGTTCCTTGCCTTGACGCAAAGTCAGTTGTCTTTCTGTCGTGTCAACATACACATATTCCCCGCTTTTTCTAACCCGTAAAGGAACTTCTTGATAATCGTTTGTGACTGCACTGATTAAAGGAATGTTATTAGCATCAGCAAATTTAAAGTATGTCTTGCTTCCATTGTCAAAAACCATTTGAGGAAGGATACTTTTTCCATTGCCTGCATAAGTATAATTTGTATTCACCGACCCAACATTCGCGACAATACCCTCCGCCATTGTTTTATTGGATCTTGTTGAAGAGGCGACATATTTATTTAGTGCAATTTTTGCAAGCTTTGCCGTTGTTGGAGGAATGTCAACAATAATGTCAGGATAAAAAAACCGCAAAATATAGGTAATTTTTGCATCATTGTCATCATCGTCGTCATTTGAAGAAATTTCCAGTAAATAAGTCCTTTTGTCTGTTATAATTGTCATATTGGTTTTTACACCTGTGTCACTGACTTTTAAAAATATCCGCCTACCAAGAACGGTTGGTTCCCACGAACCACGATCGCCAAAGGTAATAAGTTCAACATCCTCGCCTTCTTGTAGTTCTATAATTGATTGATAACCAACTTTAAATTTAACTTGAAAAATCTCGTTGGGACTATAAACAAAGGTCTTTATCCTTGTGTCTGTTGGTAATGGAATATTTGATTGTTGCGTGTTTGGCGAAACCGCCAAAACTTGTGCAACATTGCAAAACCAGAACAACGATATAATCAACGATGAAAAAAATAAAAATTTATTTTCTTTGCTACCAAACATAATTAACCGCCACTATTGTTTTCTGTATGTTTTCCTACATTTTGTCCTTTGTTGTCGTCAGTTGAATTTGACATAATTGCACTTTTAAAAGTTTTAACCGGCGTTGAACGATAATACAAAACCTGAAAGCCAAGCGGATTTATTCTCATATCCTCTATTGGCATTTCAATATCTGCAAAACCAAAAGTGACTATTATTCTATAATCCATACTTTCCATTTCTTTCTCGTCCGCAATAAGCTTTTTCGTAATAACAACTTGCACCCTGTTTGCCGCTATGTATTGAATAGAGTTAATCTTGACGTTATATTTTGCGTCTAATCCTGCACGTTTTAGTGTTCTGATGCTCGCTCCAACGTCTGCCAGATAATCAGGATATATCTTTGCAAGAGTAGAAACACGAACATAGTCCATATCATCTTCAACGGTTGTAAGTTTCGGCGCTTCACGATGGTAAATATACTGCATCAACATACTTTCCTTGACTGCTTGTTGAGCTGTATATTCTTGCTTGCTTTTGCTTTCCACAACGGTCATGTAACCAGTATTTTTATCGTATTCAATTAAATATGGTTCGGCCGCACCGCTTTCTTGCAATTTTCTCAAAACGGTTAAACTCAACAGCAATGCCCCGGCGGTAAAAACAGAAAACAATAGCAAAAAGTTTCTTTGAATAGCCACGGAAGTATAGCGATCCTGATACCAATTTTGCATTTCTTCAACGGAATTTCCTTTTTTCTTTCCAAAAACCACAACTCAACTAATTTACAACATTTGTAAAATTCAACTATCAAACTTCAAAGATAATATTAAAAATCATCTGCCAATAACAAATCCTCGTCTTCATTGCTGTATGCTGTGTCTATGCCGTCGCTGGCAGGTGTGTTATTTATACCACCAGAACCAGCTGTGTTTGTTTGCGTGTCGCCATTGCTGTTTTGTGTGTCATTACCCATGGCATTGATGGTCGGAGTAATTTGTTTTATGTCTTCCGTCTCTTTTTTATCTTCTTCAACCGGTGCTTGTGTCAATATTTGTTCCGCCTCCTTCATTGTATTCGTATTATTCGTTGGAGATTGTTCGGTCGTTGCATCGCCTGCTGTTGTGCTCGCTGTTTGCTCGTTATCTGTTCCGCTCATCTGTGCATCTGTTTGTTCTGTTCCCATATCAACGTTGCCTTCTTGTTTGATATATTCGTCAGCATATTTGTTGATGTCTTCCTGCGAAACACCACTGCCGACCCCGTGTTGTGTTGCAGAAATCAAAGCATAATAACACAGCTCCTCAAAATCAGCTCCGTTTTCATTTGCCAAGTCGTGCAATTTTTGCAACGTATCCATCAAATCCTGCGGTATCGTTCCGCCTTTTGCACTTGACAGCCAATCTGATTGAAAATGAACTGGATGATGTGTGCTTTCTGGATGTCCAATGTAAAGAGTGACCGGCGATGTTTGCCCTCCTTGAAACTCGCAAGGAATTGTAAATTGTTTAACCATAAACAACCAATCAAAACAACTAAACAACAAAAACAACCAAACACTCGTTCAATTGCAAACCAACGGCAATAACCTAGTGTGCCACAATCACACCAAAAAAAAAACACACAAGACAAAATAAAATTAAAAAAATTAAAAGTTAAAAATTATAAACCCGTCGCCTTGCATCCATAATAATTCTATTTGCAACTCCCTGATATTGCTCACCGCAAATTTCAATAAACTCATCATTGTCAAGGTCGGCTACATTTTGCAAACCTCTAATGCCAGCTTCACCAAGCAATAACGCAATATCATCAACCATCCCGTCAAGCTCAAATATAGCACTATCAAGGTTTAATTTTGCAAACCTTTCCGCTTTATTCTTTTCTTGTTCCGCAACATATGCTTGTGCTCTATTAACGAGTTCGTTGGCAATTTCCTCGTTAAACACTCCGCTTTGCACCAATTTATCAGCTCCGACCGCGATTAAATCCTTTGGCGAGACAATATTTGACGAAACCAAAAACTGAGCAACAACATCCTCAACATCAAGAGCGGATGCCATAACAGCAATAGCTTTTTGTTGTTTTTCTTGAATTACTTTTTTCTTATCACTTTCAGCAACAACTGAAATATTGCAACCAACAAGTTGCGACGCAAGTCTCACGTTCATTCCTGCTTTACCAATCGCCAATTTTAATTGATCGTCTGCAACAACAAGCTCTATTGCCCCAGTGTTTTCATCGTAGGTTCCATATAATGCTTTTGCTGGAACAATAGCATTTTTTGCAAAATTAACCAAATCTCTGTCCCAATAAACAATATCAACTCTCTCACCACGTAATTCATCAACTACCGGCTTAATTCTGGAACCTTTTGCACCAATACAAGCGCCAACCGCATCAAGACGTCCATCATTTGATATCACCGCAACTTTTGCTTTTTCACCACATTTACGAGCAACAGCTTTAATATCAACAAGCCCATCTTGAATTTCAACAACATTTTCCGCTATCAACATAGCTAAAAAGTTGTTATCCGTTCTTGATAAAACAATTTGACACAAATCTTTGTCTTGTCTTTCTACTGCTTTGATATACGCTCTAACTTTATCGCCAATTTTATATTCATCAACTCTCATCAAATCGGATCTTCCAAGTATGGCTTCCGCTCCGTTGCCAACATTAACGATAACACTTGTAGGAGAAACTTTTTTTGCAGTTCCTGTAATCAACTCACCTTCTCTTTTTTTAAACTCGTTATATTCTGCTTCTTTTTGAGCGACTTTTATAGCATTAAACACCCCGCGACGCAACGCAGATACAGGCATCAAATTACTATCAATTTTTGGCAAACTAAACAGGACACATCCACCTTCTTCAACGTCAGGATCAACTCCACGTGCATCAGCGATTGATATTTCGCCTCGCCCTATTTTATCGGTTGATACAACAAACTTTTTTTCATAAAAAGAAATAGAACCATTTTGTTGATCCATTTTTACAATAAACTCGCCATCAACAGGGTAGTACTTACTCATTTCTTTTTTAAAAGCACCCTCAATTGCTTCAAAAATCGTATTCTTTGAAATCCTTTTTTCTGCCGACAATGTATCAATCGCCAGCAAAACATCGGTATCAAGTGTAAACATATCTAACGAGCAAACACTTACATAATAAATATTATTTGCAACAAATCTTTGAAAAAAAACCAAACCTTTAACCAATTTTTACATCAAATAAATTAACAAAAAGAAGTTTTTAAAAACCAAAACGCCAAACAAATAACCACCTTGACATAAAAAAAGCAACACTAAAACAAGGTTGTATTAAAATAATGCATCAGCTCATAAAAGCTACATTGTTTATTTCTCTTTTTATTTCATTGGGCTCTTGTCATAAACGAGTGTTTGAAAAAGATTTAAAAAACCTCAACTCACAAGAAATAAAAGCACAAACAGACAAAGATGACTTAAACAAAAATGTATTCATCACATCAGAAAATGAAGCACAAACAGGAACAACGATAAAAGAAAATCACTTGAAATACGATCCTATAAATGTTGTGGATGACCTACTTGCTAACCCCACAAAAAACATACATATAGCATTGGTTGTTCCAACATCAGGACAATATGCGGGAGTTGGAAATATGATTTTAGAATCCGCTATGATGACAATGAGTAAATCAGGATATCAAAATGCCGGACAAATAAATGTTTATAACATCGGCAAATTAAATTCCAAAACTTGGCAAGAAGACAAGGAAATTATAAGATTAAAAAAAGACAACAACGACATCGTTATTGGTTCGGTTTTTAAAGACACAACAAAGAAGATTATGTCAATCCTGCCGGAAGATGTGCAAGTTATTAGCTTTATAAACGACGACGATATGGCGAAAAAGTATCCAAACCTTACAATCGTAAGCATGAACGATGGTTTTAAGATTGTATCACTATTGAAATACCTACAAGACAACAAACGTCAATTTTTATCTCTAATGTTGCCTGCAACCAAAAAAGGCTACGCGGAAGAAAAATTGTTCAGAAAATTAGCTCCAAGATATCAAATATTCATCACCAATAGCCAATTCTATCAAGAAAACAATAAAACATCAATTAGAGCATCAGCCAGAGAACTAAACAAAAGCTTTACAGCTACATATATGATTGATGAAAACGGACAATTTTATACAGAGACATACAAGCAAAACAAGGAAAAACAAAAACAAAACAAACAAAAAGGGCAAGAACTGCAATCTATAACGGAGCAAAGCACAACTATCGCCAAAACTCAACAAGTCGAAACAAATGCAATTTATATTGGCGGAGAAGAGTGGTCTTTAAATCTTGCTTTGAGCTTTTTACAACAACTTGGTATATTAGACAAAGACGTTCAAGTTTTCTCAAACGCTGTTATTGCTCTAAATCAAATATCTACAACAAAATTGGATAGTGTAATGTATATTGGATACAATTATAACTACGTTGATGGCTTCAATAAACAATTTAATGAATATTTTGGACATCAACCAAACTATTACGCATATCTAACACACGATATTTTGTCTATGATTATTTATGTCGCCAATATCGGCGAAATGTTGCCTCGTAGCCTATACCATCCCGACGGCTTCCGTGGAGTGCTCGACGAGTTTAGATTTACCCGCGAAGGTAACATTGAACGTAGATTTGGACTTTATAACCTCACAAACGAAACTGCATTAAGATCTTTTGTTCCAGATGATTATATTTCACTGGCTGACGCAACAGGCAAAAACGATGAATATTACAAATAGCTTTTATGTTAAAAAACATACAACCAAAACACAAGATAAACGCAACACAACACAAAGCCAAACAGGCAAATAAAAACCACTCTTATCAAAAACCAAACAACAGAACAACAAAAAAATCAAAAAATCTTGCAGTGGAATTTTTTCGCGTAAACAAAAGCTTTTTACAGAACAAACAACAATATCAAGTTTTACACAATGCTTCATTTCAAATTGAAAAAGGCAAAATCACGGCCATATTGGGAGGTTCCGGTGCCGGCAAAACAACAACCGCGAGAATTATTAACGGGCTGGTCGAATACAACAGCGGTAAAGTGCTAATCAACGGAGAGTTGTTGACACATAAAACTCAAAAAAAAATGAGAAGGAAAACTGCTTTTGTATTTCAAAACTTTAACCTTTTTCCACATATGTCCGTAATTGATAATGTGATTTACACACCAATACATGTATATCAACAAGATAAAAACCAAACAATATTAAAAGCCAAAACTCTACTAAAACAATTTGCACTCAATCAAAAAGCCAACAACCTACCAAGCGAGCTATCTGGCGGACAAAAACAAAGAGTTGCAATTGTTCGGGCTTTAATGTTGGAACCAGAAATTTTAATCATGGACGAACCAACGGCATCCCTTGATCCAGAACTAACACACGAAGTGATTGACACAATTCGCAAACTAAACAAACAAGGACTGACAATAATTATTATTACACACGACATTATTGTTGCAAAAAAAGCTACTCATAACGTCATAATGTTGCACAGGGGGCATTGTATTGATAGTATGCCAACTCGCGATTTTTTTGACAAAACCAAAAAAAAACACTTTTACAGCGAGAGGTTTTTACAAAATTGCGAATAAACTTCCTTAAAACTTGACACATAAGTGTTGTGAGAAATTTGCATTCTCAGAATGAGCACGCTTTATTTTTCAGACTATCAAATCACAACACAAGATGTACCAGATGAAATTGCTTTGGCAATATCAATCTCTGGTTGTCCTTTGCATTGTAAAGGGTGTCATAGTTCATTCACTTGGGACCCCAAATTTGGGGAAGAGCTTACGGACGAAATTTTTAAATCCTTGTTGGCAAAAAACAAACACATTTCTTGTGTATTATTCTATGGCGGTGAGTGGGTTTTGCCTCGTCTACTTGAACTAATATCAATGGCAAAAAACAAAAACTTAAAAGTTTGTTTATACACTGGGTTAATGCTGGAAGAGATAAAACAAACTAAAAAACAACTACTTGAAGCGTTGGATTACATCAAAGTAGGGCGTTGGATTGCAGAACTTGGTGGATTAAACAAAAAAACAACAAACCAAAGGCTTTACAGGATTGCAAACAACAAGCTTGAAGATATCACAAACTTATTCCATCAAGCATAAGTAAACAACAAGTATCAACAAAACACAACACTAATTAGGAGGTGGTAATTGTGAATTCTTTGAAGTGTTTTGCGTGCCGATGTTCGGCTTGTTGTTGTTGATTGGTTGTTGTTTGTTTTTGTCTTCGCTGGTTGCTATTAAATAAACACCAACAAAAAAAGCTAAAACCGCACAAACAAGAACCACAGCACCGACACTTTTTGGCACTCCATCAATAGCATCACCAACAGTTGCACCACCAAAACCACCACCTGCTAAACCCAAAAAAATCGCAATATAACCCGCAATTTTTGTGTCCGAACCACCTTCGTTATCTATATTATTATTTTGCTGTTGGTTTGTTTGTTCTGTGTTGTCGTTTATTTGTATAGTGTTTGTATTATTTGACGACGTAGTGTTTAGCCCACCACTTGTCTGTACACTCGTTTGTGTGTTACTCTGAGAGTTTAAAGCATTTTTAGAAAACGAAGAACCAACAAGAGTAAACGGTTCAGCATTGTTGATCTTGCCGATCGTTTTTATTGGATTTAAGTTTGTGGTGGATTTAGTGTTAGTAAAAACAACAGGTTTAACATAATTGGAGCTGTAGTTGTTTATTGAGTTAGCGCCGCCAAAAAAACTTGTTTTGTTTTGTGTTGTTGATTTTTTACTACCAGAAACCGGAGGATTAACCACAGGTACAGGCCCTATAGATCTAACAAAACTACTCTGTTTTTTTTTAGGAAGTTTATTGTTGCCGTTTGTAGCCATCAATTTATTACTATCTAATATATCCCTTTTTGGTAGTGTTTCAGTGATGTTTTTGTTGTTGTCTTCATTGATTGCTGTGGATCTTGCTGGATTTTCTTCGTTTTCTTGTTCGTCGTTTTGGTTTTCTTGCAGATTGTTTTGAGGTATGTTCAGCTTCTGGTTGTTGTTTTCTTCTTGTGGATTGTTCGTTATGCCGTCCAACCAACGTTGAGCATGTTGCCCAATTTTTTTTACATCTTCGTTGGTTAACATTGGGTTTTGTGAGTTTTTAATGTTGTTGTTGTTTTTATGCGGTGGTTGTTCGTCTATGTCAGCAAGATTTGATAAAAAGTTGTTATAAACCTTAACCTGCCCACTCGATGATAAAATCGCAACCTCTGGTTGGCTTCTTAAAAAATATTGAAGACAAACGGATTTGTCTTGTGGGGCAACACCTTTAAAACGCCAATAACCTTTGTTGTCAAAACCACATTTGTCCCTCGTGAATCCGTTTGGAACGCCTATTTTTTGTTCAACCGGAACCCTATATTTCAACATATCCGTTCCTAACACGGTACAATCGGTAGACCTTCTGTATGGATAATTGTTATCGTCTTGTAAAGAACTTAAAGCTTCATTACCGGGGTTTGTAAAAGGATCTCCTGCGTTTGCCAAACACCAAACGTTCCCATCGTTAGTATTGTTGTCTGGAAATGTTACCTGAGAATTATAATCGTAGAAACCAATTTTGTTGTTATTTTGAGTTACACAAAAACATTGTTGTTCGTTGTGTGCTTTTTGAAGAATGCTAATTAATGGGAATAGTCGCTGTGCCAGGAGCGTGTCTGCATAACCGTTTTTGATCATCCACCTATCAAACGACAATATTACGTCTGTAAGTTTTTCTGGCGTAACTCGTTCTTCTATATCACGTAAAGATCGCGAACCATTTAAAATACATAAATTCTCTTGAAAGTCTATCGAAAACAAAATCCGAACATTTAAATCTTTAAACCTCGGATCTTTAAGTAATTTATCAACAGCGTTAAAATGTGAATCCCAACCACAACGCCAACAATTGCTTCCCGGCCAAACGATGTTATATGTTTTACCTTTGCAATCCGTTTCAAGACGCTTCTTGGCTATCAAGAGTTGAGCTTCCAACATCATTTCGTAGTGTAGATCTTGATCGATTTTGCCTTTACTTATTCTATAAAACCCACCACTACCAAAATGTTTTGGTAAATAATTATTCTGTTGAACAAAATCAATAGTTGATGGATTTTGAATGTTAACTTGAGAATCTTTTCTCTCAAACCCCATACTTCCGAAATCTTGGCAACACTGAGCAGAAACTTTGACATCAGGAAACAGCTCCACAAAATAAGAAGACAACAAAATTAGTTCTGTTGCTGGTTCAGAAACGGTTAAACCATTTGCCGTGAAGCCTGTTTTGCTGTATTTGCCATCTTCTGGAAAAAAACTCTTGTTGAACAAACAATTTTTGACGGCGTGAACAATTTGATACATAAATGGTTCGTTAATTTTGAGCTTACCATTATTCCCAAACCAAGGAAAATCAATTTCACGAACACCTTCTTGGTTTGGCGATCCGTTTGTTTTTAAAATTTTTTCAGCAATACGCAATCTTACTTCTCTTTTATCGTTTTCATCATCCGGTGGGCAAATTCTCTCTAACGCGTCTGTTAAATTTAAATTATTTGTATCAAGCGGACTGCAAAAACATGAAATTATATTGTTGTAATCAAAATCTTGTCGTTGCTCTGGTGGTAATTTCTTGACCATTTTATACGCATGGTCATAACTATCTAAAAAATATTCACACAACAAACGCATTGCTGTGTCGCTACCACACAACGTGGTTCTGTCTCTTGGAATTTCGTTGTTGTTTCCTCCTGCGTGCTGTTGGGACATTTAAAACCACAAGGATTTTAGTAAAAAAAAATTTTTAGTAAAAAAACACCAACAATTAATCGATTTTGTCTTTTTTAAGCTTTGTTAAAAAAACCCCGTTGGTTGACAAAACAACGTTTTGCTTTTGAAGATTGGCTTTATACACTTCCATTGTTTTGTAAAATTCAAAAAATTTTGGATCTTTTGCAAACGCACTTGCATAAATTGCCGTTGCTGTTGCGTCTGCTTTACCCATGATTTTTTTTGCCTCCATTTGGGCTTTTGTTTTTATTTCTGTAGCTTCTTTATCTGTGGAAGCAACAATAATTGTCGCTTCTTGTTTTCCTTGAGAACGTAGCTCTTGAGCTTCTTTTTCTCTTTCTGTTCTCATTCTTTTAAATATAGCATCACTATTTTCAACAGGAAGGTCAGCTCTTATTATTCTTACATCAATAATTTCAATACCAAATTCTTTTGTTTGTTCTGCAAGTAAGTTTTGAATATTCTCCATCATTTGCCCCCTTTGCGAGGTAAGAAAATAAGAAAGTGGGTTGGTAGCAACAACTTTTCGCATGACTCCATCAAGCATGGCTGAAATCCTCACGTTTGCACCGCTTTCGTTGCGTAAGGTTTCATAAAACTTTTTCGTGTCTTTAATTCTATATTTTGCATAAGCATCAACAATTAACCGCTTTTGATCGCTTGCTATTACCTCTTTTGCAGGAGAATAGACCTGAAGAATTCTTTTTTCAAAAGCAATCGCCTTATCAATTAAAGGAGTTTTTACATACAACCCTGCTTGGTTTATCTGTCTAACAACCTTGCCAAACCGCACAACAAAAGCCGTTTCCGTTTCACGAACAACAAAAAGACTGGTTATACAAAACAAAACAACAACACCAAGAGATACAAAGTATGGTTTTAATGCTGGTTTTAAAAAATCTCCTTCGTTGCTATTTGATAAACCCATAACGGGAAAAGGTTTTGTTGACTAAAATAAAATTCAAGTGGCAGATGTTGGACTTTTGAACACAACAAAAGACAAAAATAAAAAAATTAGAAAATCAAAAATCCAACATCTCACCGACTTTTACAACCCCTGAATTTTGTAGTAAATCCATAACTTTTTGGTAATCTTGTTTTTGAAAAAACAAACAAACATTTGCTCCGGCATCTATTGTCAAAAACACACCCAAGTTGCTTTTGTTTCGTTGTTGTTGAATAAAATCAATTACCGCGTACGTTCTTTGATTAAAATAATCAATTCCTGTTTCTCTTATGGCTTTGTGCAAACTTAAAGCATTGTTTTCACACATTAAACCAAAAGTTTTAAAATCCTGTGTAGTAAAAAATTTTTTATAATCCTCTTGCGTTTGCAAAAGCCAATTTTGATAAAATTTTGATTTTTTTTGCGTTAAAACCATACCTTCACGGGAAGATGTTTTTTTTTCATCACCTGACAACAAACAAACAACAACACAAATATTGTTGCGGAAGTCGTTTTTTTCAAAAAAAACAGGTTTTACAATTTCATTTTCCCAAGCAACATATTGATGTTTATCGCCAAAAACAGAACGGCAAGCACTTCCGCTTCCAAACCTTGCGATTGTTGCAAGTTGATTTATATCAAGGTTTAAATCAAAAAAATCATTTATCGCAAAACTCAAGGCACAAAAACCACTTGCCGAACTCGCTAACCCACTGGAAGTGGGAAAATTGTTTGATGTTTCAATTTTTAATTTTACATCAACATCAAAAATCTCTCTAAACAAATCAATAAAATTAAAAACTCGTTTATAAAAATTGCTATTCTTATCGATTTTTTCTCCATTCAAAAAGCATTCGTCAAAATCCGATTGTTTGATTTTTGTTGTTGTTCCAAGGTTTTTGGAAGTTATAGAAACACTTGGCGAACTTGGTAAGTTTAACTCAAAATTACTTTTGCCCCAATATTTTATTAAAGCCATATTTGTGGAGGCAAAAAACTCTTGGCTTTCTTGCTTTGGTCTGATTTTTTTACCAACACAAAAAGTTTTAATAATATCCTTTTTTGTAAAATCAGTCATTAAACACAAACTCCAAACCTTTTAATTCTGGTTTTATCTCAATGCTTTTGTAATTGCCAAAATCTCCATTCTTACCAAAAACAACAACACAATCACCGAGCCCAGAGCCAGAAATTTTTGCAGGAAAATTTTGTTTTTTACACAAATCCAAAATATTTTGCGTGTCTTTATCAACGAGCCCGAGTTTTGTTAGTTGTTCTTGGTTTTCTTTGATTAAATTGTAAAAATCACTTTTTTTGTTATGCAAAACAGACAAAACAATTTTGTTGGTAATTTTCCCAATTTTATAAAAAACATCTTTATAATGATTATTTTTTTCAACCACCTCAATGGTTTTTGCCGTTTGTGTTTTGTGCCCGGTGTAGACTGCTTCTATATTTGTTTTATCAAAAAATTCTGCACTCAATTTTGAAATTATATTCTTTGATTTGTTATAATAAACCGCACCACCCAAAACACTTGTTATAACATCAACACCAGATGATTTTATTTTTTTTTTGCCAGTATATTCAAAATACAAAGCCAGGGTTTTTTTTAATAATTCGGTTTTTGTCAAACTTTTATCCATCAACAACAACAAACCGCAACAAACACAAGAAAAAATCGCACCAGAAGAACCAAAACCCCAATCCAAAATATCGCTTTTTATATCAATTTCAAGACCTGTTTTTGATAGTTTTTTACACAAAAAAAAAATACCCTCACACCAGTTTTTCACTCTTTTTGTTGTGGATAAACCAAAATCGCATTGCCCAAATTTGTCGGAATTTACAAAAACACTTTTATCACCATCTGGTTTTTGTTTAATTTTTACAACAATTCTTTGGTTTATTCCTAAACAAACAACAGGAAAACCATCCAAAACCGCGTGCTCCCCGCTGATTATCATCTTTCCACAACAAGAAACACAAACGGATGACATAAAAAATTACAACACCTTGCAAAACAAACCACCATCAACAATATCAACAACTTTCAATGTAAATTTGTTTTTCTTACACGCTTTTTTTAAAAAACCAAATTGCTTTGTTGTTAATTCATGAAAAATCCCAACAACACCGCTTTTTGTGGTTTTTATATCTTTACCAATGGTTCCTGCTCCACAAATTTTGCCGTAAATCTTTTGACTTAAAAGTTCTTTTAAAAACGTTTTTACTTCCAAAGAAACAACGTTTATTTTTTCAAGTAGCTCCTGATTTTTTCTTATTTCTTCAAAAAAAGGTTTTTTTAATTGTATTTGTTTGCAAATCCGCTCTGTAATTACCCCAAAATCATCCCACGTTGTTTTGTTGTTTTGTTGTTCTTTTACAAACCCAACAACATCTTTTGTTTTAAAATCTGGTTTTCCTGTATTTATCAAAAACACTCTCTTTGTTGGTTTTGGTAATTTAATAACCCAGTCTTGATTAAAAAACAAAACACCACCCAACAAAACAGCTTTTATATCAACACCGCTACTTTTTTTATGAAAAATATTTTCCGTTTCTGTTGCAACTTTTAACATTCTATCAACATCTATGTTTGTTTTAAAAAATTCGTTTAACCCAAACAACAAACCAACAACCAACGAAGCACTCGAACCAAGCCCGTAGTTTTGTGGAATGTTGTTATTTATAACAACCTTAAAACTCTGTGGTTTTGTTTTTGTTTCTGTAAAAAACGATTTTAAAATCTCAAAAATATCTCCTTTGTTGTTTTTTGAATTAAAAAAACCATTAACATCAAAATAAAGCTTTTTTCCATTATCAATGATGATGATTTTGTTTTTTTTACTTTCCAAAAAACCACATTTTTTTAAAGTTATATTTAAATACATCCCAATTGTGCAAACAACAGACTTTTTGTTATAAACCACGGAATGTTCTCCTGATATAATCAGTTTTGCGGGAACTTTTACAAAAACTTTGTTTCTATCGTTTTCTATCCTCAAAACAAAACCAAATAATAAAAAAAACTATTTTTTATTATTCAACTTTACACTTTAAACTTTTGGTAGCTGTACACCTGTTTGACCTTGATATTTGCCGTTTCTGTCTTTATAAGATGTTTCACAAACTACGTCTGCTTTGAAAAACACAAACTGACAAGCACCTTCTCCGGCGTATATTTTTGCTGGCAAGTTTGTAGTATTTGAAAACTCTAAAACAACCTGACCTTCAAACTCTGGTTCTATTGGTGTAACATTAACAACTATTCCACAACGAGCATAAGTTGACTTTCCAACACAAATTATAACAACATCACGAGGAACTTTAAAACTTTCTATTGTATTTGCTAAGCAAAAACTATTTGGTGGTAAAATAACACTTTCATTATCTTTTACCACTTTTGTTATAAAATTTTCGCTCGTAAAATTCTTTGGATCAATAACAGAGCTGTTTATGTTTGTGAAAATTTTAAATTCATTTGACACACGAACGTCGTATCCGTAAGATGAAAGCCCGTAAGACAAAACTTTGTCGCTATCTGTTTTTCTAACAAGCTTTTCAATAAAAGGGGTTATCATTTGATGGTTTAAACTTCTTTCTTTTATTTCTTTATCACTTAAAACAGACATTACCTCATATAAAATATTGTTTTGATAAAAATCAAGTTTTGTAAAATCTTTGTTTTCTTGTTTATTGTTTTTATGTTTTTTATTTAAAAAAATAAAAGAATTATTTATTTACTTTGTTTGTTTTGTTTGTTTTGTTGATAACTTTTTTTTGCCTAATTTTACTTTAATTTTATCGGGGTTTATTTGATTTAGTTCAAAATCGTTTTCAACAAAAGAAATTGTTTTTATGTGTTTTGGTTTTTTGTTTGTTGATAAGTCAAAAGTTTTTGTTAAAAAGTTGTTTGCTTTTGTTTGTAGATTTTTTGCATTTTGAATGTGTTTTTTTAACTTTTTTAAAAGCTTTTTTAGTTTATTTATATCTTTGTCTTGTAAAAGAAATGTGGAGATAAAAAATATTGTAATTATTTCAAAAAAAGACATTTACACATCTGGAAAAACAAATAATTAGTAATCTTCTGGGTTGTTTAAAATTGTTCTTCTGCCTGTTAAATCTGGGGATGAAAGTATTCCTTCTTGTTCCATTTTTTCAATAAAATTAGCTGATTTGTTGTAGCCTATACGTAGTTTTCTTTGAAGATAACTTATTGATGTTTTTTTTTCTGTTAAAACAATTCTTACAGCTTGTTTGTAAAGTGAGTTGTCGGTTTCGTTTTCAAAACCACCACCAAAGCTACCTGAAAAACCACTGCCAAAATCCTCATTTTCATCTTCGTTTGTTAAAGTAATGTATTCTGGTGGTTGGTTGTTTTTTTTGATATAATTTACTACATTTTCAACCTCTTCGTCTGTGATAAGTGGCCCGTGGACACGAAGAGATTTTACACCGCTAAGCATAAACAAAAGGTCACCCTTACCAAGAAGCTGTTCGGCGCCTTGTTCTCCAAGAATTGTTCGGCTGTCTATTTTAGAGGTCACGTGATAACTTATTCTTGTCGGGAAATTTGCTTTTATTACACCAGTTATTACATCAACAGATGGGCGTTGTGTTGCGGTAATCAAATGAATTCCCGCGGCACGAGCCATTTGTGCGATGCGTTGAACCAAAACCTCTATTTCTTTTTTTGCCACAACCATTAAATCTGCCATTTCATCAATTACAACCACAAGGTAAGGAAGTTTTTCGTCTTCAATTTTTTTTTGTTCTACTTTTTCGTTAAAACCAACTATGTTTCTAACTCCTGCGTCTGAAAGCGTTTTGTATCGCTTTTCCATTTCTGCAACAACCCACTTTAAGGCCAAAACCGCTTGTTTCGCATTTGTGATAACCGGCAAAAGTAGGTGAGGAATTCCGTCGTATGCGGAAAATTCCAGCATTTTTGGGTCTATCATTATAAGTTTGCATTCTTGCGGAGAGAGTTTGTAAAGCATAGATAAAATCATTCCATTGATACCAACTGATTTTCCACTTCCTGTTGTTCCTGCGATTAAAAGATGTGGCATTTCGGTTAAATCCGCAACAATAGGGCGTCCAAATATATTACAACCTAATATCATTGGGATTTTTGCTCCTGTATTTTCGTATTCTTGACTTTCTATAAGTCGTCTAAAACAAACAACTTCCCGTGATTTGTTTGGAACTTCTATTCCTAATGTATCTCTTCCGGACAACGTTGATGTTCTAACAGACGTAACCATCATTGTGCGAGCTATGTCTTCTGCGAGATTTATTACTCTTGAAGCCTTTACTCCTGCTTGTGGTTTAAATTCGTAAAGAGTGACGATTGGTCCGGGTTTATACCCAATCATAGATCCACGAACACCAAACTCTCCGAGTGTTTGTGCCAGTTTTGTCATATTTTCTTTGCACAAAACTTGGTTTTGTGTTTGGTTTTGTTTTTCTATAACTTTAAGCAAACTTGAAACGGGAGCAATATAGGTTGTTGTTTGTGTTTGTTGTGTTGGTTTTTTTATCTTCACTTGTGTTTGTATTTTTTTGTTTTGTTTTTTTGTTTTAAATATTGTTTTTATTGATGTTAACGGGTGAAACACAACAAAGAAAAGCGTTTTTGCAAAGTGTGATGTTTTTTTTATTACTGCAAAAACAATCTTAAATAAAAGCGGTTTGTTTTTTAACTTTGTTTGTTGATGTTTTTTGCCTTCTCCAAAAACAAAAACACAATATGGGTGTAGGCAAACAACCAAAAAACAAACAATAAACGTTATGACTTTTTGAGGTAAAAAAGGAGTTAGTTTTGTTGTTGCGACACCGATGTTTCCGCCGATTGGTAAAGGAAAAAAGTGTTGATACATGTCAATTGTGTTTAATATAAAGCAAAAACAAAACATTGTTATTATTGTGTAAATTGTTTTAAATTTTGGAAAGCTTATTGGTTTTTTTAAAATTAGTTTTGTTGACGCGAAAAACAAGAAAGGAAATGCCAAAAAAACAGATAAACCAAACCACTGAAAAAGCAAATCTGCAAAGTAAGCACCAAAACCAAAAAGTAAGTTATGTGTTCTGGTTGTTCCTATGTTGTTAAAGCTGTTGTCCGTTGTGGAGTATGAAAACAGGGAGAGCAGAACTAATAAACCAACAGAGGCGAGTATGAGCCCTTTTTTTGTTGTTTTTGTTTGGATTGATGATAAAACCGCTTTTTTCATTTAAAAACAACTACCTTTGTTAGTTTTTCTTTGTTTATATTTTTCAACAGGATTTTTTGAGGGACGCGAGCGGAGCGAGC
>AUXO015740491.1_pt1 | contig 34193 bp, 47 predicted proteins | sample 768731 | NCBI WGS metagenome assembly AUXO01 (sample SAMN02715735, study PRJNA202380) | gut metagenome | biome: sheep rumen | host: Ovis aries | place: New Zealand: Palmerston North
AGGATAAGAGTGAATAATATGAAAAAGAAAATTGGTGATTTAACTTTAAAGGAAGCCAAAAAATATTGTGATGATAGAGCCAAAGAAAAAGGTGGAACATACTGTCATAATTGCCCCCTATTAATCATATGTGGATATTATATTGATATTTATGAAGAAGAAGATTTAAACCAAGAAATAGAGGTGGAAGAATAATGAGTAAAGAATTAGAAGCGTTAGAAGATTTATCAAAACAAGAAATTATCGTTAAAAAAGGCATTGGTATTTATATGGATGGCAGTGTTCAAACTATGCCTCATAAAACAACTATTGGTGTAGAATTTAAGGGGCATATTGAAAACCTAAAACAAGCCTTAACAAAGCTACAAGCAATAGAGGAAGCCAAGCCTAGTGAGGTGTTGGAACTTGTCGATAAAATGGCTAATTATATCTTGTTAGATGAGGAATATGGCTTTATTGATGACGAGGAAAAACAAGCAATTATTAAGGATAGGGATACTATTAAACAAGCCCTAACCGAACTAAAAGACATAAAAGAAGCTGAACCTAGTGAAGCAATGGAATGCTTGAGAAATTTAAGGTATCACGCACTCAATGCTTGGGTAGCAGAAAGCGTTCAAAAAGATTATAACATTGTTGAACAAGCCTTACTAAAGGCTCAAGAGCAAGAAAAGGTGCTTGAGATTATTAGGCAAAAGAATGTAAACATTGGGCTTGTAAATGTATTAGGTAGTGTAGAACAATATAATCAAACTTATGTTTACGATAATATGCTTAATGTAAAATGGTGTCTTACACAAGAAGAATTTGATACATTAAAGAGGTGGTGTGAGAAATGCCAAAAGTAGAATATCTAGGAATTAAATTTGATAGTGAGCTTGAAGTTGAATACTACAAATATTTAGAAGATAAGTATAAACGTGGCTTTGTGCTTGATTTTATCTACCACCCTATGCAAATACCTAATCTAGTAGGAAAAAGGGCTTATACACCAGATTTTCTAGTCTTATATTTAGACCATATAGAAATAGTAGAAACTAAAGGATTTAATCCTTACTCAAAAATGATAGATGACCAAATACACAATGTCATGCTTTCAAAAAATGAAAAATATTTAAGTGGTTATGTTTACACGAATATAGAGAACGCACCGCAAAGATTCACTAGAAATGAGTGGTGGGAATTTGCAGAACTACAAAGAGTTTCCTATAAAAAGATTAAATATCTAAAAGCCTATGGTTTTGTTGATTGGGATTTCAAGAATCCAAACACACTAGCAAATAAGCGTAAAGAAAAAATCAATGATTTAAGTGCTGAACTTAAAGAATTAAAAGAGTTTAAGAAAAATACTTTGAGGTATTGGAAGTTATTTTATAACGGAATATCTGGTAAGAAGTTAACTAAAGCTCAAAATGAATTTATGAGTAAATATGCTAATGTGATAAATGAATATTTAAAGGAAGCAACAAGTAATAATGAATAAAGAATTAAAATTAGTATTATTAGGTGTATTATTTCTATTAAGTATATTATTAGTATTATTCTTAACAGGATGTGTGAAAAGAATTTAGAAAAGAGGAAAGAACAACAAAATCAAATGAATATTGAAGAAAGAATAATTGAGCAGCTTAAAGCTCTAGGCTACAAGCTAGATAAAGAACTTACCAGAGAAGAAGAAAAGCAACTTGAAATTGATTATACAAAGCCTTTAAAAGTGATTTTCATAGCTCCAAGAGTAATTGGTGAGGTTATGGATGGAAAGGCTCGATATGAGGCTAAATTAAGCGAAGCAAAACAAATTGAAAACCAGAAACAAGACAAAGATTTTATAGGCTTTAGAGTTTTAAAGAATCAGTTGATAGAATACTATTTAGTAAATAATCAACTACACGTTTTTCTATATGATTATAATCCAAAAGACCTAGAGAGAAATATAATAATGGTTTCTATCTTAAAGGCAACTAATGAAGTTTCTTAATAAATTTAACTAAATGATGAACAACTAGAAAGGTAGATCAATTTAAAAATGAATACAAAGACAAAAGAACAAAAGATTACAGAGTATATTACAAGTGATAGTAATAATATAGTAATAATAGATAATATAATTAAATATATAGAATTAGAATTAAATATAAATCTATATAAAACATATAAAACTAATACTAAAGTAGATAAAGTATTAGATATAAAGAAAATACTACCATTTTATAAACAAGTTATAACTAGACTACTTAATCATGTAGAACAGCTTACAAGAAAAGCAGGTTATCTACTTGATGCTGTAGAAGAGGGCGATAGAATCCTAAATTATAAAAAGGCACTAACAGTGCAATCACCAAGTTATGACAATGATGCAGGTGGATTCAATAATGGCTACAAGCCAAACAGCCAAGAAGCAAAACTACTTTCTGTAGAAGAAGAAATTAAGAAACAACAAAAGAGGCTTATTGACTATCAATTATTTATGAAATCATTTGAGGATCATAAAGAGTTACTAAAGAACTTCATAGAACTAGCACCAAACAATGCAACAGGCATTGAAGCTGTTACTAGGCACTATGTATTTGGTGAGAAATGGTGCGATATAGCTCGTAAGTTAAATTATAGTGAGCCAACTATCTACAGTGCTAGAAAAAGGCTACTAGAGGACTTAACTTTAATACTTGCTATGAGCTTATAAGTATGTTGATAACTCAAAATGTCAATTAAAAAATCAAAATTGCATTAAATTGCATAGTAAATTATATGCTATAATGATAGTGTAGTAATATATAGTGATTAGTAAATAACTAAAAAACTAAATATTAAATGACAATTAAATATATATATCAAAAATAAATAAGTAAGCTAAACTAAACAATTTTAAATCACAAAATAACGATACTTATTATCTACTAGGAACTATCTGTTACTACAAAACAATTATTAGCCCTCCAAAGTTATATAATTGTAATCTTGAATTAGAAAAAAGCCTCATTGTAAAAAGCACAATATTTTACATCAAATTTTATCTCTAACCATATAAAAAGCTGTGAGGCTTTTTTTCTTTTGTCTTAATTTATAATAACTTAAAATTATAACTATAGTTAATATTTAGACTAAAGTAATAATAAGTATATTAAATAAATAATAAATAATAATTACTTAATAGTAATAATAAGAAATATATAAAAGAATATAGTAACAAATAGAAAGGTAGGTGTAATAAGATATATGGAATTAGCTGAAAAGGAATTAAAAGAGCTTGAACAAGCCGAAAAAGAACATAAAGAAAAGCCTTTAACAGGTAAGCAAGATAAATTCTGTAGAGAATATGTTTTATGTCTTAATAAGGGCAGAGCCTATTCTAATGCTTATGGATTACCTTATAAATCTACCGATGATATTAAGAAGTGTAGCTCACTAGGGTGTCGCCTGTTCGAAAAAGTTCGTATACAGACGCGCATACAGGAATTGGTGGCAGAAGCAAACAAAAAATGCTATGTATCACTTGACTTCATACTTAAAGAACAGCTAGAGGCTTTAGAACGTATGAAACAAGGAAAGAAAGAAATCAAACTAGACTTTGAGGGACACCCTGTTGATACAGGCGAGGTTGAGTATGACAACAAAGCAATAAACGGAGCTTTAAAGAATTTAGCCGACTTTACAGGATTAAGCAAACAAAGAATTGAAGCTATGGTAAATGCTAAAGCAGAAGTAAACACAACTATTGTTTCTGCTGATGATGTAGCTCAAAAGATATTAGGCAGTGATGCCGATGCTTAAACTAGGCTATAAGTTTAAAAAGTTTTTAACTCTTAACCCGTTTAAGTGGGGTATAGATGAAGAAATACTTGAGGGACAAACAAGTGCAGGTAAAACAACTGTTGGATTAGGTTTGAAACTGATCCTGTTATGCACTTTATCACCAAAGAAGATGCACTTGTTATGTGGTGCTAATTTGGGTAAGGTTGAAGATAACATCATATCTAAAGACAACGGAATAGTTGACCTAGCAAGACAATATGGCTACAGGTTAGACTATTACCCAAACGGACATGGCGACTTTGGAAAGCCTCATATTTTGGTGTATGGTAAGACACCAGAGAAAGACAAAATAATTAGAATAGCAGGTTATGGTGATTCTAGTAAGTGGCAAGACATACTAGGAAGCCAATATGGTGTAGTTGGTGTAGATGAAGCGAACATAGCGGACATTGATTTTTTAAGAGAATTATCAATGAGGCGTGATTATTGGATGCTTACATTAAACCCAGATAATCCAGACCTAGATATTTATAAAGAGTTTATCAATAGAAGTAGACCTTTAAAGGAATTTGAAAAGGACTACCCAGATGAACTTATGAAACAGCTTATGAGTGTTGTTGAACGTGAGGGCAGCTTACATTGGTATTTTACAATGGATGACAATGCAGCTCTAACGGAAGAAAAGAAAGAACAAATAAGAAACTCTGTGCCAAAAGGATCTAAACAATATCGAAACAAGATTCTAGGTTTAAGATGCAAGAGTGAGGGTTTGGTATTTGAGGAATTTACCGACAACAAAATAATTAAAATAGAAGAATTTAAGTATTTACCTAATGAGATGGTTGCAAGAGTCTTATGTGGTTTAGATAGTGGCTTAAACAATGATGCAACAGCACTTGTTACAATGCTACTTACTACAGCAGGGCGACTTATTGTTTTACCATCTTTTTATTATCTACCTAAAGTAGGAAGTAACAGCAATAGCCAACAGGCTTTAAACATAGCCAAGTGGTTAGACTTTTGGCTTCCTAAATTTGGTATCAAAATTGCAAACGCTGTGCAAATAATTGGTGATTCGGCAGCGATTACCCAAGACTTAATTTACGAGATAAATTTAAGAACTCAATTTAGCGCTTGTAAGGTTGAAAAGAAAGACATTTTAAAAGACACACAAAGGGTTAAATCTATAATTGCAAAAGATGATTATTTCTATATCATTGATGCAGGTTATAGAAATCCTTTAAACCCAAACGAGGTTGTAGGGCGCACTGATATGTTCATTGTTGAGCTACAAAACAAAGTATGGGACAAAAAGAAGAATCAGCCAGAAGATGGAAACGATCATTGCATAGATGCGTTTAAGTATGGCAGTTATTATTTATACTATGCTTATGGAGGTATGTAATAAATGAGTGAAACAATATTAGATTATGAAAAATCAAATCAATATTTGCCTCAAAGTTTAAGAGCTTTCGTTGGTGCAAATGACCGCATGGCTACTCAAAACTTTAATCAATTTTTTACAATGTATAGTGGCTTTGAACAGTTGGCTGTATTCAACAATAGAATAGCAGCCGAGTTTTGTGCAGGCTTTCATAGATTAAATTATCAATATTTAAGAAGTGGTGTAGCACCTAAATTGCTACAAATTTTCGTTTCTAAAACTGTAGGCAAGTTATACTATCAAACAGCAAAAGAAAACGAAAGTGCTATGAACGAAAAATTTGATGATAATTACTTTTCAAACCTTATTGAAAAAGCAACTCATGAAACAGCACAAACAGGTAGAAGTGCTTTAGTTGTTTATGGTAGTAGAGAAAATCCAGATGATTTAGAGGTTTTAACTTTTAACCTATTTAGACATAGACTAATTTTTGATAAGAAAAAAGATGTCAAAGAGGCTTTCTTGTTTATTGTAAACCTAGAGGGCAACAAGATGGGTTATGAATATGTTATATGTGAACATAGATTCTATAGATATTCTAAAGATGATGCAGGTAAGACAATTAAAACACCTTATCAAGAATATTTAGTTTACTCTATACAATATGCTAACCAAAATAAGAAAGATGTAGAGCGTAGAGTTTTAGCTGATAGTGAAATTAGCGAAAACATTTTAAGCAAATTTCCTAATGTAACTTTTAATACACCAAAAGAGCTAGATATGAACTCAATAGGTGTGTTTAATTTAGACTACACACTAATCAATTCTAAATTTCCAGATTTAGACATACCAGAAGCTATGTTTGTTGATTCAACTGATAATGCTTTAATGTGTGATACTTCATTAACTGATAGAGAAGTTGAAAAAGAAATTGGTAGAGCGCAAATAATGTTACCAGAGATAGGAAAACCTGCAAACATAGGTTTTCTAACAAATGATGCACAGGGCATGATGATGCGCAGAGTTGAGGAAAAATACAAAAACCCTATAATTCAAAAATACCCTACAATGTCAGTGGAAGATTCAAAACCTACTAATGTGCAATTTGATATAAGAGCCGACCAATGGGAAACCTCTATAAATGGTGATGTAGCTCGTTTATGTGCAAGTGTTGGTATTTCAATTTTGGATTATGATCCTAGACTTTTACAAGCAGGACAAAGAACAGATGATGAAATAAATGCTATGACCGACCAAACAGCCAACACTGTTAAAAGATTTAGAAATATAAATGAATTAAAGATAAATCAATTTTTAGAGTGCATTGGTGATATATTAGGCTTACCTAGTCCTATTTCTATTAGATGGAGCATGGCATCAATTTTAAATCCAACTAAAAACACTGATTTAGTAATAAAGCAATTAAATGCAGGTTTAATTTCTAGGAAAGAGGCAATTAAGAGAGCTAATCCAGAGCTTACCGAATTCGAGGTTGATGAAATGATAACACAAATCGACAATGAAAAAGATAGCCGAGCTGTGCCATTAGCTTTTAATAACTTCTAATGGAAGAAAGAGAAGATAAGCTAACCCTTATAATTGAAACAGCCAACACTAGAGTGCAAGAGATAATCAATGAATCTTTAATGCTAGGCTATACTAAACTTTATGCTAAATCACTTGTAATACAGTTGGTAAATAAAACTGAAAAAGAGCTAGAAGAAAATGGAGCTAGTGAGTATTTAATTGAAAATACAAAAATAGCTATTTTAAAGGCTTTTATGAAAGGGTGGTCGCAAGTTATAACCATTTTAGAAAACAAGCTAGATAATGACAATTTAGGCTTTATAGGAAAGATTATTGAGAAGATGCAAACTAAAGCACCATTAAATCTTAAAGCTGATAGAGGCATAACCATTGACATATACGAAAACAACATTGGAATTGCTAAAGCAGGTATTAAGAATTTAAGAGATTTTGTAACCGACACCGAGCTAGGTGGAACAAGTAGATTTGTAAACTATAAAACAATGCTACAAAATACCATCATAGAGGTTAAGGACAAAATCGCAAGCGGTGTCTTAACCCTAGAAGATAGTTTAGGAAGAACTAAATCAATAAGAAATATGGCAGAGATAGAAACACGCTACAAAATGATAAACGAGGACTTGAAAAGACAGGGCGTTGAAAATGGATCATTTGTTATAGCTTCTACACACCAAGATGCAAGTGAACGCTGTTCATGGTGGCAGGGCAAGATATTTTTAGTCGATTTAGATCTAGCATCAAGACCAATGGGTGAATATAACGGAAAAGAGCCTACACAAACAGTTTTAGGACACATAGATGGCAAACCTTACTACTCATTAAAACAAGCGTGTGAAAATGGCTTTTTAAGTTATAATTGCCAACATAGACTAATCAAGTATTATAAAGGCATCGCACCTGTTGAATATAGTTTTGCAAGTGTTGAAAAGGCTAGAGAATTAACTATTAGACAACGCCAAATGGAAAACACAATTAGACATTGGAAGCGTAAAGAACACATAGCAGATAGAACTTTAAAGGTAAAAAGAAAAAATCCTATAACAGGATTAGAAGAAGAATTTACCGATTATGAGTGGACAGTGCTAAACAGCCAACTATGGCAACAAAAATATGAAAGTTTTAGTAGTAATGCAGGGTTACCAATTTATAGATGGCGAACAAGAATAACAAGATATGAGGAATAAATAAAATGGATTTTATATTTTTATTCGTGCTTGTATCTGTGGCTTTTACAAGCCTAATTGATGTAGACCAAAAAGACAAAAATAATAACGATAATGATAAGGACTTGAAATAGTCCTTTTTATTATACCCTCGCCTTTTGGAAGTTAGGCGTTAAATAAACAACAACTTTTAAATCTAACGAGATGTAAAACTCGTAAAAAACGTAGGAGGAAAAAGATGAAAAGAGAAGATTTAAAAACCAAAGCTATTGAGGCAGGAATACTAGAGGACAAAATCAACGGGTTTGTTGATTATGTCATGGCTCAAAATGGAGCTGATGTTAATGCTTTAAAAAGTGAACTCGAAACCTTAAAGGGCAAACAGGCAGAAGAGAGCAAAGCAAGTGAGGAAAAGATTAAGGCTTACGAGGAAAGATTAAAGGCTTATGCTGACTATGATGACTTAAAGAAGTTTAAAGATGACACAGAGGCAAATGCCGAGAAATCAAAGAGAGTTGAGTTTTTAAAATCAAAAGGTTGTAAACATCCAGATTTGATGATGGACAAAATCGATTTTTCAAAAGCTAGTTATGATGAAGAAAAGAAAACATATACAGGACTTGATGAAGAGGTTAAGAATTTAAAAACTAGCTACGCTGACTTATTCGAAGATAAGAATCCGCAAAAAGTTGTTCCATATAGTCAACCTAATAACGTTAATGGTGAATTAACACAACGTTATTTAGCTGAACATCCAGAAATGGCAAAGTTTATTCGACCTATAGTAAATCAAAATCAAAATTAAAAATAAAGAAAAAAAGAGAGGACAAAGAACAATGGCAGTAACATTACAAACACAGTATGGACAAATCGTAGTAGCAAAGTTATTACAAAAGTTAGTATCAAGAAATTTATTTAATTCAAATTATCAAAGAGATGCAGCATCTGGAACAATTATGATTCCAACTACACCAGAGGACAGCGTAGGAAACTACAATAAAACATCTATTGGCTCAAACACTATTTCTTATGAATCAAACGCATGGATTCCATGTCTTATTGATAATGATAAGTTTATCAATAAGTATTTAGATGGTTATGAGGTAGCATCATTACCTTACAATGTTTTAGTTGATAACCTAGAGAGAGCAGGTTATGCTTTAGCAAAGGCTATGGATACAGCAGCTATTACAACATTAGTTAGAGCTGCACAAGGTTTAGATAAGGCAGGTAATGCTTTTACTTCTGCTGACCCTAGATATGATGCAAACTCATCTTATGGTATTATCAAATCAGTTGGTGCAAATGATGTTTATGAAGTAATCGCTGCATTAGGCGGCGATATGACAGATAGAGGTGTTCCAGAAGATGGAAGATATCTAGTTGTTAATGGAACATTTAAAGCAAAGATTTTAGCTTCTAATAAAGCTATTAGACAGGGTGATTTAGCACAAGAAAAGATTGATAAGGGTGTTATCGCTGAAATTGCAGGATTTGAAGTTTATTCAACAGGACAAGTTACAGGTAACATTGGCTCTGGATCATCAGCAAAAGCATTATATGCAGTTGCAGGACACCCAGATTATGCTACAAGAGTTGAATCATTTGTAGTAGAGCCTCAAGTTATCAATGCAAATGGCTCTGGCATGGCTGTTGGTGGTGTATTCGTTCAAGGTAGATATGTATTTACTCAAGAGTGCGCTAATCCAAAGGCATTTGGTTTAATTACAGCTTAATTGTAATAAGAACACAAAGAATAAATAAACTAAATATTAGGGTGGTGTAATGCCACCCTTTTATTTTTTAGTTAGGAGGTAAAAAATGCCAAAAATAGACTATAAAGATTATGTTAGTTTAGAAGAATTAAAACAAAGGGGTTACAACTTACAAGCCGATGGCGTGTTAGATGATACTCACTTTGAAAATAGAGAAGATGCAATAAATGATTTTATGTTAAATGTATGCAATATTATTTATAACCTAGTTAAGGAATATAGAGGAAGAAAATGGACTGATGCCTTTTTTGAAGATATGAAGAAAACGGACTTAACGGGAAAGGCTTTAGAATATCAAGAGAGCTTACATGATGCAATTATTGAACAAGCTATATTTACTTATGACAATGGTGATAGTCAAGCATCAGCAAGTAATGAAGAAAGAAAATATAATACTGCATACGCTCCAAAAGCGGTTAGTGAGCTTTGGGACATAGTTTTATGTTGGTAGGTGTTTTATATGGGAAGAAACAACCGAGAGCATAGAACAAACGATAAGAATTGGGGTATGAATCTAACAAGAAATATACCTTTTAAATTTGAAGTAATGAGTGAGCAAACTTGTAGAAGATTTGAACTCGCACAGGGTTTAGAAATGAACAAACTCACTCTCACAATAAAATTAAATGCAAACTACAAGATAGCAAACAACGATAAAGTAGAAATCAAGGGCAAAACCTATTTAGTTGTTACAACAAGCCAAAAATACGATAACAACTTACAAAGCCGATATAAAGCCGATTTTAACGACTTTACAGGCTCAACAATGGTAGGTTTGGAATAGTGAAAAGAGAACTAGCTGAAAAGTTGGCTCAAAAATTAAAATTCTATTGTCCTGTAGATACAGGAGCGTTGAGGGCATCTATAAGTGGTGTGCAGGGTAATCCTAAACAATGGCTTATCACAATAGGTAATGATGATGCTTCAATTAGTGGAACACCAACTGTTCAATATGCAGCTATGCTAAATTTTAGTCAAACTATAAAAGGCATAAAAAATAAGCATTATCATTGGGTAAATAAAGCTGTTGCCGAGTGGATTAGAGAAAACAAATTGTTACTTAATCTTGAAAGTGAAAAAGATTTTGAAACGGAAGAACTTGAAGATGGAATAGGGGTTGACATTTTATGATATATGACCTAATAACAAAATTTATAAATAACTATTTAGGTGATGGTGATTATGTGCTAGATTATGCTAACAACCATGATTTTAAATGGGAAAAGGTTTTACCAGAAGCACAAAACGAGCTTAAATATGGCGTTTTAAGAGTTGATAGTGGCACTACTCAACAAATAGGTGGTAGAACTATAAGAACTGAACAATTAAGGCTTATAGTGGCTATACCAGAAGATAGAGAAATCTTTAATGTTGCGGTTGCAAATTTAAGAAGTATGCTAGATAGCTTAAATAATGCAACTATAACAGATAGTGAGGACAATATATCAGCTTTGCTTTTATTTGGTGAATACCACGATGCAAACTCACAAACTATCAATGGTAATAAATGGTGGATTAGTGAAGTTACTTTCATAGCCAACTTCTATGATGGTGTTTATGATTCAAACGATACTAAAATCGAAATTGAAATGCCTATAACAGCAAATGGCACAACTACAAATGCTTATGTAGAGCTAGGCGGTGTTATTTCTTCTAACTATGCTATACAAAAGAATTATGATAACAATGTCTATAATGGTAGTGCTATAAGCAAACCAAGTGCAAATAGTGTTTCAAAATCTTTAACAGTAACGCTTATTTACTTAAAAAATAACGATTTAACAAGTTATTTAGTAAATAGTGAAGAAGATATCGACTTGACACTTCCTGTCAAGTATACAAACGGAATTAAAACAAGATCATTGACTTGCGAAATTGCCTCACTTACTGAAAATGTAGTAACAGGTGATATTCTAAAAGCAACGATAGTATTTACAAATAAATAATAAAGGGGTGGTTATATGGCAGAGCCTATAAAAGTTTTACTTACTGATGAAACAGGCACAGCAACGATAACAACGGGCAACGTAGCACAAAATAACCCTAATCAACCTATAAATGACAGTGCAAAGGCAAATAAAAAATCAAGTATGGCACAAACCGCTGCGCATTTAGTAGTTTTAAGAGCTGTTAATTATACCACTTCAAATGTAGGCAAATGGACAGGTAACAGCAGAACACAAAACATAATCAATGGAGCTAAACAAGCACTTGGCTATGGAATAGCTTTTGCTGTTAATCCTATTTTGGGAGCTGTTACTGTTGGACTTGATGGCGTAACAACTGTATTAGATTATGCTTACGAGAACAAATGGCAAAACATAAAATCAGCTCAAGCACAGGCAAGAGCAGGCGGTAAGGGTGGTTATAGAAGATGACAAACAAAAACAATTATTTAAGCATTAGGATTCTATTAGGTGGCACTCTAACCGATATTAGTGCAGGTGTAGATATTAACTCAATTAGATTACAAGATAGAGCAGATTTAGCTTTTGTAAGAGGTAGTTTTAAACTTGTTTCAAGTATAATAAATAAAAACATACCACCTTATACATTGTGCAAAATTGCAACTATGTTTTATGATGAGGAACAAGAAGAATACGAAGAAAGAAATGTAGAGAATTTTTTTATAACCTCTAAAATGGTTAAGAATTTTACTAAAGGCTTATATATTCATGATGTAACGCTTTTAAGTGCTGAATCAATTTTAGAGTGCTTTAATCTAGGAACTAAATCCTACACTTATGAAACTTATTATCAAGTATTAGATGAAACTATAAATTTTATAGCTCAAAAATATGGTAATTTAGGAATAACCTTTGCTGATAATAACTTACTTAATGGTGCTAGTGATTTTACTTTTGGCACAGGAACAACTCTTTACGAGGTATGTAAACAAGTAGCTGAAAAGTTAGATATTAAATTTATAGTTAGATTCAATGCTCAATATGACATAATTATATGGTTTTATGCCTATAACAGCGACTTTCATAAGATAAGCATTGATAATAGCTCTACTTTCTTGCTTAATTGCGAAGATAATCAAGATAGCGATAATTATTGCAAGTATTTAGAAACTGAAAGCTCAAACGTAGTTGATAGAGATGAGCCTACTGTTTGGCGTGATTTAAGTTGTAGAACAACAGATATTAAACTTGTTCAAGATAACGCACTTGTTATGTTACCAACAAATATTGAGGGTATAGTTAAATTTGAACTAAAAGCAAGTTTTAACTTTTTAAGTGGTATTGATACAACAGCCATAGATGGTAATTGGATTATGGCAAATGGTGGAACTGATACATACACATCATATCAAGTTACTAAAACATATCAGCAACTTATAAATGCAAATATAAGCTATGGATCAATTACAAATATATTTAAGTATTTCTATGATAACTTACTTTATAGAGTTGATGGTATATTGACTAAAAACTGCCTAATCGCAACAACCGATTATTCTTTAGATAGTGGTGTTAATATTCAAATTAACGAGGGTAATAGTTTTACAGCTTTAGGCATTATTGATTATAGTGATAAGATTTTAGAAAAGGCAGAATTTAACAACTTAACTGATTTAGATAAAACAAACTATGTTTTTTATGAAACAGGATCAAATGTTATACAAAATCTTAATAATCGTTATAGAGATGACTTTTGGGGTGTAATAACTAACAATGCGAGTGGTAATTTCTTCTCACATTTAGCAAAAACTGAAACTTGCGAAATTGATTCTAATAATGAGTGTAGACTTGTTATAGCAACAACAAGCACTTACCCAACGGATTATTTATATAATGTTTATGCTGTAGCAATTACAAACCCAACTTTGATAGATACAAAAGACAGCGTAGAAGAAAACGAAAGCGCTTATAAACCTGTTTCAAGAAGCTATCAAATGGGCGATTCAAATGGTATGCCTGTTTATTTCGATGCTTTAGTCGCTGATATGGACAAGCAAAACGAAACACTAGGAAGAATAGAAAAGGTTGTAGATATAGACACTACAAATTTTGTTATACCAGATAATACAACAGCTTACCCAGATGGCACGTTGTTTATGCCATTTGCAAATCAAAAGGTAGTTTATTTTGGAACTACTTTTTTTGTTGCTAGTTTAGAGCATAAGTTTACAGCATCTAAAAGGTATACACAGCTTAACTTAACAAAAACACCTTATAAGGTTGCTGATGCCATTGGTGTTGATTATCAATTTAATAGTGTGAAAATACCTTTGCAAAACATAATTACAAGAGGCTTATTTTTAGAGGTTACAAATACACCTCTTTATAACTTAATAAATCAATATGCAGGTAGCGTGTTTATAAGATTTACAAATAGCTCATGCGATTTAGTTAAGAGAGCCACAATTTCTAAAGATAGACAAGATAATTATTACTTATATTTTGAAACAATAGACAACTACTCATTTGATAAGGCTATAGATACAAGTGTTACACCTAACGCTGTATATGATGTGCCTTATAGCGATAGTGAGGGAAAATTTACAACTTTAACTTTAAAAGCATACGTTGTTCAAGGATTAACAATCGCACAATCTAAAGCACTGCCTTATTATAGTGCTTTACCAAACAATTTAAGCAATTATGATCTAGCAACAAATTGGTATGTTTATAAAGATACAAGAGAAAAACTAACTTTTACAATTAAAATTAGAAAACCAGAATAGGAGGAAGTTTTAAAAATGAAAGTAAAAGTAAATCTTACTAATCAAACCCTAGAGTGTTTAGACAATAAACCATATATACAGGGTTATGATACAAGAAATAAGCTAATTGTTTATGTTGATGCAAGTGTAACATTAACTAATATTCAAATAGCTTATCAATTACAAAATGGTAGAAACACGATTAAGTTACCAAATAACGGAATTGTAGAGGCTACTTTAGAAGATGAAACAACACCAAACCCAGATTATATAGAGGGTTATAATGGTTTTATCTTTAATGCCTTTACAAATGCAGGAGAGCCTCTAGCTGTTACAAATCAAGCAGGGAATTTTACAGCTACATTGGTTTTTAAAGTTGGTGGTAACACTTATAAATTAAATGTATTAAACACAGTTTTAAAATCAACTGATTTTGAAGAATTTGAAAATGCTGTTGAGGGCGTAGCTCAAGAAGTTTTATTCTCATTAGAGAGTATGAGTGATATAGTTACTGAACTACAACAAACCGTAGATGATATTGCAGCTAATGATTTTAGCGAAGATGAGGCTAAAGAAATATTCTATACTAAAACTCAAAGTGATTCAAAGTATGCTAAATTTAAACTTATAACAAATATAGCAAACATACCTGCTGAAACTTTAGCAAGTTTAGAGGTAGGCGATATTTTAGTATCTAGTGGCTATGCTTACATGGTTTTAAAAGGCTTACAAGCTCAAAATTCAGCCTATAATCGTTTTATCTATGGTATAGAAGATATAAGCACATTAAAAGTTTATTGGTATGAAAAAACAAGTGTATCTGGAACTGATTGGTATTTAAGAGTTTTAACTTACCCACTTGCAAGATATAGCTCTACTGATAAGCTAAACGCTGACTATATCGCAGATGGCACAAACAACAAAGTATTTACAGGAACTGAAAAAACAAAATTAAGTGGTATCGAGGCAGGTGCAGAAGTAAATGTTGTTGAGGGTGTTAAGGTAAACGGAACAGCACAAACACCAGATGCAAACAAAATTATCAGCTTAACAATACCAACTAGCGCAAGTGATGTAAATGCGCTACCTAATACAACTAAATATTGTGCAAGTTGTGATTTAGAAATAAATAGTTCAACTTATGTAATGAGCTTACAACTTAAAGACCAAGATGGTAATAATCTAGGCGCAGCCAAAACAGTAGACTTACCACTTGAAACAATGGTAGTTAGTGGTAGTTATGATTCAGCAACTAAAAAGGTTGTTTTAACACTTCAAAATGGCTCTACTGTAGAATTTAGTGTAGCTGATTTAGTAAGTGGATTACAAACTGAAATAACAGCACAAAACAAGCTATCAAGTGATTTAGTTGATGATACAGGACATACTCATAAATTTGTTAATGCTGATGAAAAGAGTGTTATTGATAATATCGGTTATTTAGAACTATCAGCAGTAAGTGATGATTCAAGCAATCCATCATCTTTAACAAACGAACAAGTTGCAGAAATGCAAAAGAAATATTGCATTATTAAATATAATGGTGATTGGGGCAAAGCATACTATAAAAATAGAACAGGTGGTAATTTAGTATTTTTTGAGCCATTAAATTATGAAACTCAAAGCAATAATGGTAATTGGATGATATTTGAACATCAGTTAATAGTTGATACAATAAACAAAACCATTTATTATCAAGCGAACTCTTTAATTACAGGATGCAGCATATCTAAAGTTAATACCCTAGCAACTGAAATTGACACAATAAACAACACCCTTAACTCTGTCCAAACCACAACTGACACCACAGCGAACATAGTAGAAGTGCCAACAAGTGCGAAAGGACTAGCAACGTTCAACAAACTAGGCGGTATGAGTTATAAGTGCAATAATTTGTTTGATATACCTACTAAAAGTCAAACAAGTTCTTCATTCTTAATAAATGGTTATGTTTTCCCAAAACCATTACTAGCAGGAACTTATACTATTAGTTTTAAATGTAGTGGAACAACTTATCAAGCAGCACAATTTCAATTTTTCGATGCTAACGATAATATAATAACTGACCCCGTATTTGCTATTGGTAATAATAATTCATTTACTATAAATATAACAAGTGATTGTTATAGTTTTAGTTTATATAGCAACGAAGTAGGAATATATACTGATTTTATGCTAAACGAAGGCTCTACCGCCCTACCATACGAGGCATACTACGAGGGCATACGCAACAGCGCAGTAACAAAGTTGGTGTCAGTTGGTACTAATAAGTGGGATGAAGAGTGGGAAGTTGGTGGAATATCAACTAGTAATGGTGGTTTAATTAGCAATTCAACCGATATTAGAAGTAAAAACTATATCAAAGTTAAACCTAACACTACATATTATTTTGCAAAACCAAATAATAAAGATGTTTATATTTTATTTTATGATGCCAATGATAATGTAATTAGTTATACAGTAAGTAGTAATGATACAGCAACTGTGTATAATAAATCAGCTAAATTATCAAGTGGAAACAATGGTGGAAAATTTACAACACCAACAAGTTGCAGTTATGTTTTATTTACAGTAGATAGTTTAACAACCTACAACCACGATATATGTATCAACGTGTCAAACGCTGACATAAACGGACAATACTTCAAGTATGAAAAGCACGAACTAGCAATACCTAGCGAGGCACAAGTAAGTAGAGGTATAAACGATAGTTGTTATGACTATATAGACTTTGCAACAAAGACAAAGCACGTTAAAACTAAAGTGCTAACTAATTTGAGGTGGTCTTATAATGCGGATTATGGTATTTGGTTATCTAGTTTAATTAGTGATTTGAAAAATAGAGGTGCTTGTTTAAGCACAAACTATAATGCGGTTACTTCAATAGTAGAAAGTTTAAGTGTTGGTGAAGTTACAACCTATTGGAGTTGGTTTGGAGATTCTCCAATTTTATTGGTTAAGAATGGCTCTAGCACAATACAGCCAAGCGGTGATTTTATTGTTGAATTAAATGAAGAAACTATCACTGACATTTCAAGTCTACTAGGTGAGGTGCATATACCTATTGAAGCAAACGGAACACTAGAGCCTGTTAATACTTACGGCAACGCTGTGCCTATGTCAGTTACTTTTGACAACGGCTTGGCTGATATGGTTAAAACTAATCACAACCACGATATAGAACAGCAAAAGGAAATAGACAAGCTAGAACAGTATAATGCTAGTAAAGAAAGCATACTTGACAAGATGTCTTATAATCCTGCAACAGGTAAATTGGAAATCCGTTTAGGTAATAGCTCAGATAAAGCAGAAATATCTTTAAACACAGATAGAGAATTGGTTTTAAAAGCCCATAGTAGTGATATTAGTGAAACAACTGTTTCTTTAGATGAAAATAAAATCGTTTTAAAATATCAAACTGATTTTGAAGAAGATAATATAACCCACACATTAAAGTTAGACGGAAATGGTTTAACATATGATGGCTCTCGACTAGATGCTTATTATATTCATAACATAACAGTAAATTGTAATTCTATAGAAGCAGTAGAAGAATTAAGATTTAAACTATTAAGAAGAACAGCCACACCACTTACTTTAGCTGATTTAAAGAGTGAAGAGGTTTCTTACTTAAAAGCATTTGATATAGTAGCTAGAATCAAAAATGGCAGTGGAATTTGGTTTTATTCACCTACTAAAAGTATGAGTTTTTATGATAGTAGCGAAACTACATTAGCTTTTAATGTTTCTATTACTTATCAACAAAACGATAAAACTTTAGATGAAGATGGCATAGATATTGCTGTTGCAGAAGTTATAAGTGTTGATGACACAGTTAGAGAGTTATAGGGGAGGTATGAACAATGATTAAAAATAATCCTAAAAAGGGCGATATATTAGTCTATGTTGATTCAATGAATCAAAAGTATGTTCAAGTAAACGATTTAATTGTTTACATTGGCACTATTGTTGTTGATGCCGACACTAAAGAAAAGAAAGTTGGAAGTGGCACACCTAAAAAACTAGGTGTGTTGCTTACTGAACAACAAGATGCTATAGATGGCTTACAAAAGGAAGTAAACAACTTAACTAGAACTTATCGCCAGAACACAAAGAAGTTATTAAATATAATTGAAATTTTAGTAAATCAAACTGAATTAAATAATATGAATATAAATGACTTAAAGTCAATTAAGGAGGAAGTCGAAAATGACTAAAAGAATTAAATTTTTATTTGGTAGTATAGTATTAGCTTTAGGGTTTCTATTCTGTGTTGTGGGCTTGTCCGTAAATGCTGAAACAGAGGCTGAACAACCTGCAACTGATGAAACTCAAGAAGTAGTAAATGAGGAAGTTACTGAAACAACAGAACAACAAGAGGTTGTAGAAAATACTGAACAGCAAGAACAAGAACAGCCTACAGAGGAAGAAGTTGTTGAAAAAGTAAACAGTGCTTTAGCATGGTTAAAGCAAATTGATGCTGAATCAGTAAAAGGTTGGCTTATTGCGATTGCCTCATATTTAGGTGCTAACATTTTAGTTTTACTTGCTTTAGTTATTAAGTTAGTTTTATCTAAAACAAAGGAATACAAGCAAACTGAATTTTGGAATCAAGTAGTCGCTAAAATGGATCAAGAACACCAAGAGAAAGTAGAAAAGCTAGTTGAAGAATTTAACACTAAAATGGTTGAACTACAAGATGATCTAAAGCAAGAAATGGCTAAACTTGATGATGAAAAGAAAAAAGTAGCAGCAAACAATATCGCTTTGCTAAAAGATAACTTACAAGATATTAAAGAAGATTTAGAAAAATAACAAAGTAGGTGATACTTATGTTTTTTAAAGATATAAATAAATGGAGCATGAAAAGGTTAAGGCTATACGCTTTAGCCTTTAATTGCTTATATCTAGTTTTTACTTGTCTAGCTCCAATTATAGTTGTAGGCTGTCGCTATCAAATATTTCATAAGGTGTCAGCTTATCGCTTGACAGGTTGGGGTTGGATTTGTGCTATTTTAGTCGCTGTTGTATCTATTAAGGTAATTAAAAAGGTAGTTGATAAATTGCCAGAGGTTACCTATAAGCAACAACTTTTAAAATATACAATTTTAGGTGTTAGAGCGCTTTTTATACCTATCTTATTACTAATAGGTATGAAAGCATTAAAAAGCGATTTTGACCTAGCTTATAACACTTTATGGCTTTGCCTAATATTCTATACTGTTGGAATTGTAATTGATTATACTTGCATTAAGTATATTGATAGAGCTAAAGAGATTAAATATAAAGCTATGGAAAAAATAGTTATAGATGATGCAGTTAATGAATTGAGAGGTGAATAACCTATATGGACTTCAATGAACGTATGAATAAACTTATAGATGATTCAACTGAACAAGCTGCCAAGTTTGTAAATACTTATGGCAAACCTAAATATATCGCAGCCTTACTAGAAATTATAGTTAGTGCTGTTGCAATAGTTGGTATACAAGTTGTATCTATGGGTTTTAATGCCTCAAAGTTAGCCGAGTGGCAATTTTGGGTTAAAACAATGGCTTTGACAGGCTGTATCTTTTTACTTTTTAGAGCTGTAGTTAATGCTCGTTATGATAAGACAGCAAACAGAGAATCAGTAAAAGAAAAAAGAGATGAATATGCCTCACTATCTAAAGAAAAGAATTTAGATATGAAAGATTTTTTAGAGGAATATAATTTAAGGACTAAAATAGGTGTTTATGTTTCTAAAATAAATAAGCGTATAAATCGTTTAGAAAGAAAAAAGATAAGAACATATAACGCTAACAAGAAAATGGCTTTAACAAGCAAAATCAATATTTTAAAAGAAGAAATAAAGCCAGAGCGTATAGAAGAAATAATCAATATTGTTAGAGTTAAGTATTATATGGTTTTCTATGATGATTTTGAAAACATAGAACGTATGGGTGGAAATGGATCAATTCTTACAAGAGGACAACAAGCCTACACTAAATCATTTAATAAAGCATCATTTAACAAGATTTGGGCATATATCTTATGCACAGCCATAATGACTATTTCAATTTGGACTTTTGGCGATACTTCAACTATAACTATTGTGGCTAACGTATTATCTAGTTTAGTAATGATTACAACTAGAATCGTAACAGCCTTTATAGAAGCTGATAGAATTTACGATAGCACAATTACAGCATCTTATATTTGTAAAACTGAAATATTAAAAGAGTATTTCGAGTGGCATAACAAAAGAGTTGAAGAAGAAATAAAAGCAAAGCAACAAGAACAAATAAAAGAACTAAATAGTGAAAAACCAATTTTAATTGGAAATGGTAAAATCGAGGTAGCTAGTTAAGGCTACCTCTTTTTTTATTGCCTAAAAGTAATAATCCAAGTAAGAATTGAGCATAAAGAAACGAAAGGTTTTGAAAAAATTTGAAAGTTTTTTTGATATAAAGTGTTATATTGTGTTATATAAATATATATTATAAGGTTAAAAAACGAAAAAATTTGAAAGTTTTTGAAAGTATTTGAAAATAGTAGGTGCTATTTTCCCCTAGTCCACCATAATAGAAAAAAATGGCTTAACAGAGCCATTTTATCATTTATAAGTAAGAATACAGGTAAGAATAAGTGAAAAAATCACATTTTTTATAGAAAAGTGTATAAAAACTACAGTTTCTTTAAATCTTCCTGTATTTGTTTTATATCTATATTAGTGTGAATATAAGTAGAACTAGCAACCTCTGGCGTGTTACCCATCAGCTTTGCTATAACGTATTCATTATAACCTAATTTTTTTAAGTTAGAACTATAGCTATGCCTTAAAGTATGTGGTGTTATTTCATAATCCGTTAGGTTTGCCTCTTGCTGTAAGGCAGCCATGACACGCCTTAATTTTTGTTGATTAAGGTATTTTTTATTTTTATGAAAAACTATCTCATCAGCATTTTTATTTTCAATATACTTTAAAAGCATAGAAGAAGTAACAGGATCAAGTGGAACTAAACGAACACTATTTTTATTTTTAGGTGCTTGTATAATGTCTACAGCCTTAACTCTTGAATAGTCTTTATTGACACTTATAAAATCTTTTGTAATGTCTTTAACTTGTAAGGCTGCAAGCTCACCGATTCTTAATCCTGTATGATATAAAACCCAGATTATAATATAGTAGTAGTTTGTTTCTTCTAAAGGACTTAAAAAAGCCTTAAAATTTTCGATTTCAAGATATTTTGATTTTAACTTGATAGATTTTACCTCATTATCTTTAAAAGGTTGTAAAAGACTATATTGTAGTTTGCCCTGCAAGTTATACATTATAGAGCCATAGTTTAATAGCTCTTTCATAATATTTTGTAATCGGTTTTTATATTGTGCAGATACGTTGCACTTTGAAACTTTATCACGCCAAGCCAAAATATCAGCAGGTATTAACTCGCTGATTTTTTTATTTTCTATATCTTTTAAATAATTGTTTTTAAATTTTTGGTAGTTGTATTGAGTTGATGCTTTAAGGCTTGACTTTGAGGCTTTCAAATACTCGTTGAACAAATCTAGCATTGTTAGGTTTTCGTTGTTATCGTTGTCCTTTAATGATTCAATGAATTTTTGCTCACATATTAAAGCCTCTGTTTTTGAAAGCATATACTCACCATTATATTTAACTCTTTTATATTGCTTGTAATTTATAGTTACTACAAAATACCAATGTTTATTTTTATCTTTATAAACAGGCATAATTAAGCCTCATTTTCTGTTTGGCATAAAATGTATGCTGCTGACACTTTAAAGAGTTTTGAGAGCCTTTTAACTATCTCAAAATCAATTATGCAGGTTTCTTCCCATATTGCTTTAGCTCTTAAATCACCAATGCCAATTAGTATAGCTAAATCATGTGGTGTTAATATATCATTTTTCAAACATAATAATTTAACTCTATTTTTCATTTTTATCACCCTTTTTGCTTTTGATATAGTCTACATAGTCTAAAACTTTTTCTAAATCATCGTTTGTGAATCCTTTAACTTTATTAAGCAGCTCATACTCGATGCCTGTTATAGTGCCATCGGCATCGGCTACTTTTAATTTTATTGCATTAGGTTTGTCCGTATTACCCAACAGGTAATCTACTGATACATTAAAGTATTTGGCAATTTTTTCTATAACTTCGGCTTTTGGCTCATGAACACCATTTATATTTCTTGATAATGTTGCTTGAGTTATGCCTATTTCATAAGCTAGTGTCAACTGTTTAACATTTCTTTCTTCCATTAAATTATAAATTCGTTTTCTAGTAATATCGTTCATTAGATAGAAAACCTCCTTTTTATGCGATTATTATATGTAAATATGTGTAAAAAAAATAATTTTATACGAAAATAATATAAAAATGCTTGACTTATGTAAAAATGTATATATAATAGTAAGTGTGATATACGAAAACGTATAGTGATTTAAGTTTAAAGTTTACTTTTTATTTTTGGAGGAAAAGACTATGGAAAAACAATTAGAAATATTAAAGTTAAAGGAAATGCTTGAAAAAGCAAACATACCATTTACATTTACCGATGATATGTATGGTGGCTACAAGAAACCAAGTTATCAAATTGTTATTTATAATAGGAGAGATAACAAAACAAAACTTTGTGATGTAATTTATCATTTTGGTAGTTATGGCTATGAACAAGGCTTGTTAGAGATTATGGGTGCTTTAGCAAAAAAAGAAAGAGATGATGGTTCAGTATTGGGTTATCTAACTGCTGATGAAGTATTTAAGAGGTTTAAATTTTGTTATGAGCATAACACCGATATCTATGAGGAGGTAAACCAATGAAAACACAATATAAGGGTTATACTCTTATTGTTGGCTTTGATGAAAAGAACATTGAAGTTGTTATGATAGCAGAGCTACAAAAGAGTTTTACAGGCTTAAATCAAGCCAAGAATTATATTGACACTTTGATTTTAAGAGGAGGTAAATAATATGTTTGTTGTCCTTGAGTGTGGAAGTGAGAGAGCAGAATTAAGCTGTAATAATTTATCTATAGAGAAAATGATTCAGCTTAATAATGAGGGTTGGCAAGTGGTTGAATATTTTAAACTATTAGGAGGTAAATATGGGATTAAATGAAAACATTAAGAAGTATATGGAAGAACATGGCATCACTCAAAAATTCTTGATTGATTCAACAGGTATCGCACAAGTTAAAATTTCGAATATTATGAACGGAAAGCGAAAAGTTACAGGCGAAGAACTTTTGAAAATTGCTAGAGCATTAAATGTTGATGCCAATATTTTTTTAGACTAAATTATACGTTTTCGTATAAGAGGTTATATTATATGGTTGAACTATTAAAAAAGCCTTTATGGAGCTTAAAGGACATTAAACAATATTTTGGTTGTGGCAATACAACAGCATCACAAATGATGCAACAGGCTAAAAAAATAAGCTGTAGCAAGTATATGCCAAGCAAAGCCAAAAGAGATGTGCTGTTCGATATGAACGGATTAGATTTTAAAGAAGAAGTAAAAAAACAACTAATTTTGGAGGGAAAAGAAAATGATTAAGTTTTTAGAAGTAAAGAACTTTAGAAACATTAACTACATTAAGTTAGAGTTTCAAGAGCTATGCAGCATCTTGTTAGGTGCAAATGGAATAGGTAAAAGCAACACCTTAAATGCTTTAAATTTTGTTATTACTCACACATTACTTACTGATAAATGGGGTAGTGGTGAAAATGACTTAAACAGCATATTTAATGTTAATTATGTTGAGGGTGCTAATCCAGAGGTAACAATTACACTTGATACAGGCACAACATTTACTAAAAAGTATGTTAAAGGCAAAAATGGAAATTCTGCTGAATACTACATCAATGGTGTTAAGGAATCAAGCAAGAAGAACTTTGAAGAAGCACTTTATAAAGATTTGCACTTTGAAAAGAAACTACATTGCGAAAAGGAAGTAAATGAAGTTAGACTGTTTACTGATCCATTATATGCTTTACAAAAGTTAGAGCCTAAAGCATTAAGAACATTACTTGTAGAACTTGGCTGTTCTGTTAGTAATGATGAAGTGTTCGAGCTAGATAAGAAGTTTGAAACATTAAAACCTTATAGAGATGCTTATCGTGATGATTTTACAAAATTTAGGGCATCACTTAAAACAGCTAAACTAGATTTGAGTAGACAACTTGATGCAATAAATTTAGTTATAAGCAACTATAGTGATGTTAATGATTCTAGCTTCGATTTAGAAGTTAGAACACAACTTGAAAATAAAAAAATAGATATATTATCACAATTAAATAAATTGTCAAGTGGTAATTCAGCTATGCAAGAAAAAATTGAAGCTGAAATCACTGAACAATTACACCAGAAGCAATTATACGAGTTGCAAGAGAAAAACAAAATCAATGGTGAAATCGTTAAGCTAGAAGTTAAATATGAGGAAGCTGTTAATAAGGCTAAATCTAAAAATCAAACTCAAATTGAAGAAATCAATAAGAAGATTCAAGAGTTTGCAAATAAGATAACAGCTTTAAATCAAGTTAAAAGTGCTTATGCTAACACTAGATTTAATAAGCGTTATGAGTGCCAAAAGTATTTGGAAGAAAAGCAAGATCTAATTTCAAAAATTGATATGTCAAAAGATGTTATCGAACAAATCCAAAAAAGACAATATGCAGGTTTAGTAACTTGTCCAGATTGTGGAAAGATATTTGCACCAGATACAGCAGCCGAAATGCTTTTCAATAAGCAAAAGCAGGATGATATCAACCATGCAAATGAAAATGTCGAAAAGGCTAAATTGAGATTAAAGGAAATTGAAAAGGCATTTAATGAATGTGTTGAGCTTGGCAAAAAAGCAAAGGTTGAAGAAGATAAGGTTGATGCTGAACTAGAGCCATTGAAATTTGATTTAGATAAATTAAACCAAGAGAAAGACACTTTGGTTGAAGCCAAAAATGATATTGACTTTACAGAAGCCGACTCAATTAAGGCTGAAATTGATAACTTAAAGAATCAACAAATCAATACTAATGAGTATGATTTAAAAATAAACAATTTAAAGGCTCAATTAGAAAACTTGATAACTAATTCAAATAATGCAAATAAAGAGTTTAAAGAGCGTTTAAATAGCCAATTAGAAGAAATTGAGAGCCAAATCAAAGATACATATTACATTGAATCAAGAATTGCAAGTAAAAAGGAAGCTCAAGAGCAGCAAAGAGATATTGCTGCTAAATTAAATGAAACTGAATATTTACTTGAACTTGTAAACTCATTTATTCAAACAAAGATTAAGTTAATAAATAACAAAGCAAAAGCAATTACAGGATTAGACTTTGTGATGTTAGAAGATAACTTAACTAATGATGGTATTAAAGAAGTATGTTATGCAACTGTTGATGGTGTTGAGTTTGGAAGTGTAAACACAAGCCAAAAGATAGTTGTAGGCATTAAGTTTATTGAACGTATCAAAGAAATTTTAGGGCATAATGATTTGCCTATTCTAGCTGATAGATTAGAGGGTTTCGATGATACAAATAAAATTAAAAATCTAACAAAAGAGCAAGTAATATGCACAGTTGTTGGAAGTAAGAATCAAAAGGAAATAACAATTATTTAGGAGGGTAAAAATGATAGTTAGTTATGATGAGGATTTAATCCCAACTTACAAATTAAATAGAGCTGAAACAGAAGAACTAGAACAAACAGGCTTTATTCAAGATGATGAAAATGGCGTAGTCATCACAAAAATTGAAAACTTATTCACTGTTGCAAAAATCAATAATGGCAATGGTGAAACTATTGAATTAACTTATTAAAAATAACTTGGAGGAAAATATGGAAAATAATTTACAAAAACAAGATTTTAAAGATATCGCAATTAGAGAAAAGAATATTACTGATGCAGTTTTAAATAGTGTTAATAGTTTAACTAAAACTAATCAATTAACATTACCAAAGAATTACAGTGTTGAAAATGCTTTAAAGTTTGCATTTTTAGAACTACAACAAAATAACTTATTAAACACTGATAAAAATGCTTTATCAACAGCATTATTAAATATGTGTGTGCAGGGTTTATCACCACAAAAGAAACAATGCTATTTCATAAACTTTGGTGGCAAAGTAAACCTAATGCGAAGCTATCATGGTGATAGAGCTGTAGCTCGTTTAAGTGGTTTAGTTAAAGATATTCAAGCCTATGTAATTAGAGAAAATGATGAAGTTAATATTAGCTATGATGCTGATACAAACTATATGATAGTTGAACATAAAACAGAATTTAAGAATTTCAATAATAGAATCATTGGTGCTTATGCTGTAGCAATTATGCCAGATGGAACTAGAAGATATGATTTAATGACTATTGAAAGAATTAAAAAATCTTGGAATATGTCAAGCAACAAAAACAACAATAAGTTGCAAGATACATTTAGCGATGATGCTTGTCAAAGAACTGTAACAAGACATTTAGTTAAAAATCTATTCAACCAATCAACTGATGAATCACTTTTAATCAATAATGTGCTTGAAAGTAATTACAACACACCAGATGAGGAAGAAGAAAAAGAAACTAAATATGATGAAAGCCAACTAGTTGATGTGCAGGTTACTGAAACAGCATCTATAACACCAAATATAGAGGAAGAAGATCCAACACCAACGCCAAACCAAAAACCAAATCAAGAGCAGCCTCAAGAAGAAAGTTATACTCAACAAGATTTAGGCTTCTAAAATGCAAATCACTTGTTTAGGAAGTGGATCAACAGGCAATTCATACATTGTGCATCAAGAGGGTTATACATACCTACTTGATGCAGGTGTGAATTTAAGAAAAATAACCTCAAACATAAACCTAAATGAAATAGATTTTGCTTTTATCTCACATGAGCATAAAGACCATGCACTGAATTTAGAAAAACTACAATTAAGACTTTCTTATTGTTGGTATGGTAAAACTATCAACGAATTTACAAAAATGTCTTATAAAGGCGAAAATAAGGGTAAAATTAAAATTTATGCTTTACCAATAGAACATGGAAAGTGTAAAAATGCAGGTTTAATAGTAGAAACTGAAAATGAGTGCTTGTTATATGCTACAGATTTTACAATTTGCAAATACAACTTAAAGCACTTTAGATTTACTCATTTAATGGTTGAGTGCAACTATGATGATGAGCTAATGAAAGTAGCTGAAAAGAGTTTGAAACATTTAAGACAAATAAACACACATTTAAGTTTTAATGGATTAAAGACTTTTATAAGTAAGTGTATCAATATGCAAAATGTAGAACAAATAATACTGATTCATTTATCAACTGAAAGTGAATTAGTAGATAGAGATATAATCGCAATGAAAAGCCAAATCGAATTTAAAAAGCAAATAGGCTTATGCAAAGGTAGAGGAGGCATTGATTGGTATGGAGGGTAAAAAAGGCTTTGTCTTATATACAAATAAAAAATATCTATTAGAAGCTCTTACTGATGAACAAGCAGGAATCCTATTCAAACATATCTATAATTATGTAAATGATAAATACAACGAACAGGAAGAAGATAACATACAAGATGCTGTTGTTAAAATGGCGTGGTTATCTTTCAAAGCTGACTTAAAAGAAGATTTACAAAAATGGAAAAACATTTGTAATCGTAATAGCCAGAACATACAAAAACGTTGGCAAAATCAAAATACCAAAAATACGAGTGGTATAAATGGTATACCAAAAATACCAAACGATACCAAAAATACCGATATAGATATAGATATAGATTCAGTAATAGATAAAGATATAGATATAGATATTAAAGAAAAAGAAGTTAAAAAAGAAAAATCGCCTACAAGTCGATTTATTCCTCCAACACTTGAGGACATCAAAAACTATTGCATTGAAAGAAATAATTTAGTAGATGCTGAAAGATTTTATGATTTTTACTCAAGTAAGGGTTGGTATGTTGGTAAGAATAAAATGAAAGATTGGAAAGCTGCTATAAGAACTTGGGAAAAAGAGGCAGGTTTCAAAAATGATAAACCACAATTTGGAGGTTTTCAAATGTTAGGTGAAAGCGATGAGGAATACGAAAAGCGCACAGGTATTAAAAGATATACACCTAACAAAAGAAACTTCGATGATCCAGATGGATTTGGTGGTAACACCTTATAACAAACTGATATTAACGATGCTAGGTAGCTAATATATATTGTGCAGCTCAACACATTAAACCGAGCTTAAAGAAAGGTAATTGTTATTATTATAAAAATGATACAATTCATTGGTTTTCCCCTAATGGTATACAATGCAGAAGTTAATCCTAGCTTAACTTCATAGCAATTTAACTAAATATCAAAGTAAGAAAGGAAATAATAACAATGTTTAGAAAAACTAAAAATGGATTAAACAGCCAAGATTGGCAAATATATAAATTCTTAAAAAATACAAGTGAGCATGGCATTTGGGTTGGTATGAAAGAACTAGCTTTAAAGTTTAATATCACAACTCGTGAAGTTAGACATAGCATAACTAGAATAAGAAACTGTGAAACAATCCAGAAAGTATTAGTCAGTGATTATTCAAAAGGCTATAAATTTTTAACCAACAGCGATGCTGATACTGACTATATCAATAGAAAGAAAATTAAGGCTTTAAAGGAACTTAAACAGGTTTATTTAGACATTAAGCGTATTAACCTTAACAAACAATTAAAACTTGTTTTTGATACCAAAGAGCGTGAAATTATAGAAAGTTTGGTTGAAGCGTAATGAGAACAATTCTAACTAAACTACTACGTTGGAAAAAGTTATTGATGCAAGAGGGCGTTGATTCAAAGCAAATTGTAATAAATGAAATTGATGAAACCTTAAATGAAACTAGAAAATGGAACTACAGAATTATTTATAGTGGTTTACCAAAGCAAGTAAGAGAAAGATACATTAAGAGTTTAAAAAAATATTTCAAGTATTACAAAGGGCATCTTGCACTACACGATAATTACTACCCAATGCAAATATATGATTTAAAAACAAACAAACTATTAGCAACATTGAACAACTACAACGATGTTGTTGATTTTATGAAAGAGGATTAAAAAATGAGCAAAGCTGATATAGCAAACAAGAGTTTGTGGGGGGGGGCAATATTTACCAAATAATATTTACAATGTAGATTCATACAAAGCCATAAAAGAAATACCAGATAAAACTATTGATTGTATTTATGTAGATGTGCCTTACTTGATTGATGATAAGGTAATAAATTACAAAATAAAAGAAACTCAAAGCGAGGTAAATCAAAGAATTTTAAAAAGCTGCAATTCTTTGATTTATGACAATATATATTCTGGTTTCAATTATGACATACTAGATGATTTTATAAGAATTTCTAAAAAAGTCAACATCTTTATTTGGTGCAGTAAGGCTCAATTACCTTACATCATGAATTATTTTGTAGTAGCTAATGATTATAATTATGAATTGCTTGTTTGGAATAAAACAAACCCAACACCAATGTGTAATAATAATTGGCTACCAGATTTAGAATATTGTCTTTATTTTAGAGAAAAAGGGGTAATCCTAAACGATGGTTACGAAAATAAATCAAAATGGTTTATAAGTGGTTTAAACGTAGCCGACAAAGATTTATTTGAACACCCAACTATAAAACCTTTAGAACTTGTAAAAAGACATTTAAAACACGCTACACAGCCAAACGATATTGTATTAGATTGTTTTTTAGGTAGTGGCACAACCGCTGTAGCTTGTAAAGAGTTAGGGCGTAGGTATATAGGTTTTGAAATAAACAAGAAATATTATGACATTGCTTTAGATAGGCTTAAAGGCATATCAGTAAGCGATAGAAAAAGAATAAACAACGGACAACAAAGTTTATTTGATTTATTGGAGGACAATGATGAGTAAAGAAGAATTAGAAGAACTAGAAGAAGAAACTGAACAAGAAGAAATAGTTGAAGAAGAAACAAAACCAACTAAAGACATGAGCTATCAGTTTGCTACTTTTGGCGATGTTAAAAGCTCAATTAAAGAGGCTTTAGAACAAGAAAGCAAAAATGATCCTTATTTTGCTAGTAAGTATCAAGCTGATAAAATGGATTCTTGCTATGAGTGGTTAATAGACCAAATTAAAGATTTCTATATCAGTAAGTTTAAAAAAGTTGATGGAGGCATAGAGATTTCAAATGAACAATGCTTTATGGCTTGTAGACATTACTTTTTAGAAGAATTGTATAAATATAAGCCACTTGCTAAAAAAGGCTCTAATAAGGTGGAATTAACACCAGAGCAAAAGACAGCTAATGTAGTTAAGAAACACGAAAAGGCAGCAGCCAAGAAAGAAGAAAACAAGCCAAAAGAAAAGGCTTATGAAAATATGAATATATTTGATTTCTTAAATCAAGAGGGTTAGAGCTATGCACACCCAAGTAGATAAGGAATCAGTTTTAAAAATTAAATATGGCAGATTAGTTGTTGAAACAACAGCTATTTGGAAAAAACAAAAAGCCTTATGCCAAGTTATAGATTTAAAACTAGGCATTAAGACTAAAGGTGTTTACTACTCAAATATGTGTGGTTATGGTGTAGTGTTTGATGGTGAAACTATAACAAACAGCTATAACAATTATTATGGTTATGCAACACAATATAATCAAACGTGGACTAGATACGAACACGAAAGATTTGAGCCTTACATTTTCGATAATAGACACATTACTGATGATGAGGCAAATTTGATTTGTAAACTCTACCCAGACTTTAAATATGTTTATAAAAAACTAAATGGCGGTTTGTGTATCGGTGATGTAATACATTTCGTTAAGGTATGGCTTGAACATAAACAAGATGTTGAAATGTTATGTGCTTTAGGCTTTAGAAACTTTGTTTATCAAAAGAGCGTTTATAAGCTAGATAAAAAGAAGAAAGATATGTTAATCAAGTTTTTAATAAAAAAGGCTACAACAAGCGATAATAGGTTAAAATACCCTTATTTAACTATTAAAGAGTGTATAGATTTATCTAAATATAATAATTTAGATTTAGATTATATTAGTTTAAGAGAATATTTTAGTTATGATGTATATCTTAAATGTTATAAGAAATTAGAAACTAAAGAAGAACAAGATTATTTTAGATGGCATTATAAAGACTATATCAAAATGTGTCGCAAAACTGAAAAGGACATAAAAGATCCTTATTGGAAATACCCAAAAGATTTAAAGACACTGCATGATAGAGTAATGGCAGAAGAAAAGAACTACATAAAAGTTAAAGATATAACTCAATTCAAAAAGCTAGAAAAGAGAATTAAAAAATATATCAAGTATAATTCTGTAGTTAATGGTTATCAAATAGGCTTTAGTGCTGATTCTAGAGAGTGGCAAGAACAAGCTAGTGCTTTACATCAGTGCATAGTAGCTCAAAGCTATTACACAAATACAAGTTGCTTATTGGTATTTATAAAGAAAAACAACATACCTGTAGCAACAGCAGAACTAAAAGCAAATAAAGAGATAGGGCAATTCTATGGCAACGAAAAAGACAGAGATAACTGTAAGCCAAGCGAGGAAGTAATAACAGCTTTCAATTTGTGGCTTGAACAAGTAAAGGTTGGTGCTAGGCTTTAATGGACAAAGAACAAGCAATAGAAATGGTAAGAAGAAAAGCAAAGGGTTTCGAGGTTGTAGTTAGGTGCTATAGAGTTATTGATTTTTGGAGCATAACAGTGCTTAAAAATGACCTACCCTTTGTGTATAGGGTATACGATGATGGAAAGGTGGAAAAGGTTTTATGAGTAGAATAGTTTATGATAGAAATGATATTGATGAAGAGTGGGACAACCTACAAGAAACATTAGAAAGATTATATGAAAACCTAGATAACCTAGAAATGGTTTTAGAAGATGTAGAGCCAAGCGAAGATAATGATAGCTGTGTTCATGATGTTAAGTTAGCTTTTATAAAAGAAATTGATTTAGCATTGCAAGAGAAAATAGATAGGTTAAGACTTAAATATGCTGTCGATATTGATTTTAAACCAGAAGATTTAAAAGTTATTACACGCCACCAAACACATAAAGAGTTTATAGATGGCATTTTAAAAAGACTAAATGAATTGGAGGAACAAAATGAACAAAACTGACCTAGAAAAAGGAATTAAGGCTTTAAACGATTTAGTAATCGAAAATGTAAATTATATCGAGGGCAACAAAAAAGAGCTTCCTAGCGTGGTTATAAGTAGCCTAGAAGAAGAAACAGAAAGCCTACGCAAGTGCATTAGGGTGCTTGAGGCTCTAAAAGAGGTGTGATGATGAAATACATAAGAACTAAAGATGGTTTTATAACTCTGCCATATAACGAAATGGAATGGGGAAAATTACCGCAAGAACAAACAGGTGGTTTATCTTATGAGAAATGGTTTGAAATTGCAACGAGTGAATTAAAAATAATCGCAGAAGCCGACACAATAGAGGAATTGTGTGATGAGTTTGTGGTGGTAAACAATACTTGCTTTAATATGCCACAACTTTTAGGAACTAAAATAGATAAAGATTATTATAAACACGAAGATGTTTATGGTGCAATATGGACTGACAAAGGCTTAATTTATGTTGCTAAACTTAATGATAAAGGGGATTTGGTATTGATATGAAAGGACAACAAGAGTTAATCAAAAAATACTCACAAGATTTAGATTGTATCGTTGATAAATTAGCTTATGAAACAATGAAAGCTGAAAAAGTAGATAAAAGCCAACTTATCGAAACAATTAAGTATATAGAGTCAACACCTCAAGTTAAAAATATGCGAAAAGCGTTAGAGTTACTAGATGTGATACTTACTAATTTTGAAATAGGCTTATTCAAAAATCCAGAAACTAGAATGGCTATATATTCAAACCAAGATGATTATTGTGTATGCCATACAATACCTAGTTATAAATGGGAAGAACTGCCAGATGAATTGAAACAAAGGGAGGTAAAAGCTGATGAACAATAAAACTTTTGATGAACATAGCCCTAAAGAATATGAAAAAATGAATATAAATCAATTTGGTGTTATAGGTAGAATCAAGAAAGTAACACCAAAGGCAGAACAAATAAAAATACAAAACCAAGTAATGAGGGATTTTGTAAAAAAGAGGGTGGCAAAATGAGTAACAAAAAATTAAGAAAGAAAAGTCAAGGTAGGTAAGCTATGAACTTAAAAGATGTGTTGACTTTGGTTATTTATAAAAGGGAGAAGTGAATAAGCGTATGAAAAAATTATTAGGGTTATTATTAGTTTTCTTATTACTATTATCTTTAGCAAGTTGTGGGGGACATAATGCCACCGTAGAAAATCCAAGTCAAGATATAAATACTTTGGTTTATATTGGTAGTCAAGATGATAGATTTTACTATTATTATGACAGAGATACTAAAGTTATGTATGTTGTTTATGCTAAAGGTAATAGAGGCGGAATCGAGCCACTATACAATGCAGACGGGACATTAAAACTTTATAAAGAGGACGATGAAGAAAATGATAACTAAAGATAAGTGTATGAAAAAATTAACAAAAGAAGAAATTTTGAAATTCCCTAACACTTGTTACGGACAGATGTTAGGTAAGCAATTATCAAATCAAGTTGTAGGCGAATTGCTCCAATATAAGCAACTAGAAGAACAACTAGGTTGCCCATTTTACGTAATTAAACATTTAATTAACGGGTTAGATTTTTTCTATGAAGATGAATATGGCATACATTTAATCTCTTCCTATAACATTGAAAATAATACAATTAACTTTGATGATGATTGGCAAGACCACGACATAGAAGTTGGTGATTTTGGTGGTATTGAATTAGTATTTACTGAATATAAAAAATCATTTTGGTTAA